>Ga0315298_1000555_pt1 | contig 72470 bp, 71 predicted proteins | sample WHS_1_MG_FD_203077 | JGI IMG/M metagenome (GOLD analysis project Ga0315298, IMG submission 203077) | Extremophilic microbial mat communities from Washburn Hot Springs, YNP, Wyoming, USA - WHS_1_MG | ecosystem: Environmental > Aquatic > Thermal springs > Hot (42-90C) | place: USA: Wyoming... | reverse complement strand
TGAAATGGTACCCTGAGATCAGGACCGCCGTCAAACGCTGCATGCCCTTTCTCCTGCCTACCCAAGGGGCTAACCTATAGCCCTCCTCGTTCGCGCTATCCTCATCAAACGCTCCCTCTGCGTCACCGACCTCGCCCCTACCTTCCCCAGACCCAGCAAGCGTCGTGTCCCGAACCCGAAACACGACCTCCGCTATCGAGTCAAACGCCTTTCCCGCTTCCTCGCCAACGAACAGGTCGACCCCCAGACGGTACAGATTGCCCTGCTTCCCCATACCATGGCTCGGCTTAAGATTCCTGGCCGCCTCCGCCTGAACCACTTGCTCATGGCCCTGACCATCGCCGTTTGCTGGCTTTGTCTGCTTGCCGACCCTGAGGTCGGCGTCCTGCCGCCGAACTGGAACGCCGCGGTCGTCACTTGGGGCTAAGCTTCCCTTATCCTTCAACCCCTCGTCTTCCCCGACGACTGCCTCTCCCTTCCCCTCCTCCTCTAGCCAACCGGGCATTGGGTGTGCGTCAGGAGGTCCAGGGGCTTGACAAGTCCGGCCAAGTGCGGTATGATATGCATGCTAATGCATATATCTGCCAGAGAGGCGCTTAAGGTGGTAGCGGTTAAACAGAACTCTGCTAATGCAGAGGAGTTATTCCAAATCTTGGCACATCCAGTACGGCTGCGGCTTCTAGTGGAGTTGTCCCGGGAAGAGGAGTGTGTTTGCCATTTGGCCGCTTTGCTGGAGCGTCCTCAGCCGTACATCTCCCAACAACTGGCCGAGTTACGTCAGGCTGGTCTTGTTAGTGATCGGCGGGAGGGGCAACGGGTATTCTATCGTCTGATCGACGAGCGAGTCCCCTCAGTTCTGTTGGCCGCCGGGGTGAGACTCGACGAGCGACGTCGCCGGATGGAGCTTTGCGCGTGCCCGAAGTGCGGCTGATCTTTTTTTTGTTTGGACTTATGCGGCGCGCTGCATATATCGGTCGCGCCGCTGACGGTACGGAGGAATCGAAGAGATGGCGATCAGGGAGACCAATACACTACAGACTATCGAGAAGCCATGGGGTTCTGGCTGGCTGGCGGCAAGGCTGGCCATCGCTGGCGCGATCTGGGCGGCGGTCTACTACTACCTTCAGCCGGCATCCGAGTGGGTGGCGTACACGCTGCTGCGGCTTGATCCAGCCAGTCATCTCGGATCGGCTGTGGGCTTTTTCCTCTACGATGTACCCAAGATTCTGCTACTGCTTACCCTGATCGTCTTTGTCGTAGGCATTGTGCGGTCGTTTTTCACCCCGCAGCGAGCGCGGCGCGCTCTGGGAGGGAAACACGAAGGCGTGGGCAACGTGCTGGCCGCGGGTCTCGGCATCGTCACCCCCTTTTGCTCCTGCTCGGCAGTTCCCCTATTCTTGGGATTTGTCGAATCCGGCGTTCCGTTGGGCGTGACCTTCTCCTTCTTGATCTCCGCTCCCATGGTCAACGAGGTGGCGCTGACTCTGCTGTTCGGCATGTTTGGCTGGCGAGTCGCTGGCTTATATGTCGGTACGGGTTTGGCGATCGCCATTCTCGCTGGCTGGGTCATCGGCCGGCTCCGTCTTGAGCGGGGGGTCGCCGACTGGGTCTATGATGTGCGCATGGGCGAAGCCCAACTTCCAGAGGAGCGGCAGACTTGGCCAGACCGAGTGGCCTATGCGCAGCAAGCGGTGCGGGATATCGTCGGCCGGGTGTGGCTCTATGTGATCGCCGGCATCGCCGTCGGCGCGGCGATCCATGGCTACGTCCCACAAGACTTCATGGCCGCGCTAATGGGCAAGCAGGCTTGGTGGTCAGTGCCGGCCGCGGTAATCGTGGGCATCCCGATGTACTCCAACGCCGCCGGGATCATTCCAGTGGTGCAGGCGTTGATCGAGAAGGGTGCCTCGCTCGGTACGGTACTCGCTTTCATGATGAGCGTCATCGCTCTGTCCCTGCCAGAAGTAATCATTCTGCGCCGGGTGCTGAAGTGGCGACTGATTGCTGTGTTCCTCGGCGTGGTCGGCATCGGCATCGTCTCTGTCGGTTACTTGTTCAACGCTGTCCTGTGAGTAGCTGTTAGCTGCGTGATTCGTGAGAAGGAATCACGCGATCAAAAATGGAATTGGAGGAACCGAAGCATGAACATCAAGATCCTAGGCTCTGGCTGTGCCAACTGCCGCAAGCTTGAGGCGCTGGCGAAAGAAGTCGTCTCCGAGCTGGGTGTCGAAGCCCAAGTGGAGGAGGTCAAGGACTTCAAGGCGATCATGTCTTACGGGATCATGACCACGCCGGGGCTGGTGATTGACGGCATGGTGAAATCGGCTGGTCGTATCCCCTCGAAGGCCGAGATCACTTCCTGGATCACGACCGCTTTATCAGGCAGGTGATGAACGATGAAAACCCGTGCCGAGGCCGCGCCGCTCATCCTTAGCTTGGGTCTGGCCGGATTCGTGGTGATGGCCGACAACTGGGTGGTTTCACCCATCGTGCCGGCCATTGCCCGCGACATCGGCGCCTCTCCCGTGCGCACCGCCGTGCTGATCACGGCTTACATGCTGCCCTTCGCGCTCTTCCAGCTTGTTTACGGCCCACTTGCCGACCGCTACGGCAAGCTCCGCGTGCTGCGCTTTACCTTGATCGGCTTCACCTTCGCCGCCGGACTCACCGCCTTCGGTGCCGGTCTCACTGATCTGACGATCTACCGGGCGCTGACCGGGGCCTTTGCCGCGGCGACGATGCCCGTGTCCTTGGCGCTCATCGGCGATACCGTGCGGATGCAGGAGCGTCAGGCGGCGATCGGCTCGTTCATGGGTATCTCCTTCCTGGGCCAGGGGCTCTCTATGGGCATCGGGGGCGCCATCGCCTTCTTCGTGAGCTGGCGTGGCGTCTTCCTGCTTTATGCCATCCTGTCTCTGACGGTCACTGCTTTACTGATCAAACGCAGCGCTTCGTTGTCCGTGCCGGGCAACCCGCACAGCGAGTTCATCGCTCCTTACCGGCGGTTGCTTGGCCACGGTCGGAGCCTGCGCACCTACCTGATAGTGTTAGTCGAGGGCGTCTTGATCACCGCCAGCTTCTCGTTTCTTGGCGCTTTCCTCAGCCATCAACATGCGCTCGACAATCTGGGGATCGGTCTGGTCACCATGGCCTTCGGCGTTGCCGCGATTGTCGCCGGACGAAAAAGCGGCGCTGTGGCGGCGCGTCTCGGCCGGCGGCGAGTCTTGATCACTGGGTTGCTTCTGGCCGCTGTTGGCGACGTGATCCTTGCCACTGATGGCAGCATGTTGCCGCTAGCCGTCGTCGCCATTGCCCTGCTGGGCGCAGGGTTCATGTTCGCACACTCCACGCTGCTGACTATCGCCACAGAGTTCGCCGCCCGTGCTCGCGGTGCAGCGATGTCCTTGGTCGCTTTCTGCCTGATGGGAGGCGGCGCGGTAGGCACCGCGATTGGCGGTCGGGTGATCGAGGGCATTAGCTTCGCTGGCTTCTTCGGGCTATGGGGTGTGCTCCTCATGGTTCTTGCTGGAGCAGCATGGCTGGCCGTGGCAGACGTACCAGCCGAGGGAGCTGTATCAATGGTCACGTCTCCCAGCCCAAAGTGAGCAGCGGGAGATTTCCCAAGCTCAGACAGCCGAACGCACCATATGGCGGGATCAAGAAGGGGGGATTGGCACGGTGAGGCGAGGTAAGACTCCTTGGAACGACTACCTGCGGACCAGTCTTGTGACAAGTGGACCAGATAGCTGGCCACCGGAAGGAATGCTGGATGAAGGCAACGAAGACGAAGTGGAGGACACTATCATAGCGGACCAAGCCGGCCGTCTGATGCTCTCCGAAGCGCAGCGTCGCCGCTGGGGAGTCTCTCCTGGCGCCGAGATCCTCGTGGAAGAAACGCCGGAAGGATTGCTCCTGCGACCGCTGGACCCTCCTCTGACCAAGGTGTACGTAGAGCCGACCACGGCCTGTAACCTAAACTGCCCCGCCTGTATGCGCCAGGCTTGGACCGAACCGGTGGGAACGATGGAAATGAGCACTTACCGGCATCTTGTGGCAGGCCTGGCGGAGGTGCCATCTCTGCAAGTGATGAGCTTCTGGGGATTCGGGGAGCCGCTGCTTCATCCTCACATTGCCGAGATGGTCCGGCTGGCGAAAGGACTGAAAGCGAGAACCGAGTTAGTGACCAACGGCCTACTCTTGGACCCTGAGATGGCCAAAGCGCTAGTTCTAGCCGGGTTGGATCGGCTGGTAGTGTCCATCGACGGTGCCACACCGGAGACCCACGCCGACGCCAGGCCAGATGCGGACCTCGGCCGAATTCAGCACAACCTGGAAGCCTTCCGAGTTGTGTGTCGCGAAAGCCAGCAACCGGCGCCGGAGATCGGGATCGCCTTCGTCTTGACGAAGCGAAATCTGCAAGAACTAGCCAGCCTGCGCGGGTTCGCCCGCTCGCTGGGCGCTAGCTTCATCATGGTCAGCCATGTTCTACCCTACACCGAAGAAACGCAAGACGAGGTCCTCTACGGGCACTTTGCCCTAGGTTCTTACTTGCCACTGCGCTCCCCTTGGGAACCGGAGATCGTCCTGCCGAAAATGGACGTGCGGCGTGAGGCGCTGTTCCCCCTGCTAGAGTTGCTCGAATATCGTCTACTGCCAGCCATAGGTCACCCTAACCGCCGGACCGGTTACTGTCGGTTCGTGGATAGTGGCAGCGTGGCGGTGGCCTGGGATGGCGGCGTGAGTCCTTGCGTCGGCCTGATGCATTCGTATTCGTGTTTTGTCCTCGGCCGGCCAAAGAATGTCCGGCGCTACACGGTTGGCAACGTCGCCCACGAAGAGATCAGGTCCATCTGGGAAAGTGAGGAATATAGGGAGTTTCGCGCGCGGGTGCAGCGATTTGACTTCGCGCCGTGCGCCAGGTGTGGGAGTTGCGACCTGGCCGATGCGAACGAGGAAGACTGCTACGGTAATGTCTTCCCCGTCTGTGGCGGCTGCCTTTGGGCCCAAGGGGTCATCCAGTGTCCGTAGGTTAGCCATCAGCCATCAGCTGTCGGTGCGTGATGCGGTCTGGAAGCCGATGGCTAAGTAGTAGAAAAGGTAAGTGCTATGCCAGTGATGTTGCTCTATCTCATTGCCGTGCCGGTGGTACTTTTCTTCTCGGCGGTGCTCTCTATGGCCGGCTTGGGGGCCGCCTTTCTCTTCGTGCCCTTCTTCTACTGGTTGGGCGTGCCCCTAGCCGTGTCCATGTCCACCGGCCTGCTGCTCAACTTCGTGAGCTTGGCGTTCGCCTCGGTGGTCTACGTGCGCAGCCGGGTGGTGGATTTCCGCGCCGCCATCCCGATCGCCATCGTCGCGGTGGTGCTTTCGCCTTTTGGTGCGCAGGCGAGCCGCTTCGTAGACAAGAACATTCTCCTGTGGCTGTTTGCCGCCTTCCTCGTCTTCGCCGGCTCGATGATGCTTTTCTACCAACCCAAGGTGCGCAAGGTGCGGCAGAATGCGGCGACAGTAGGGATCGGCGCGGGAGTAGGCGGGATCGCCGGCTTTCTCGGCGGGCTGCTGGGCGTCGGCGGCGGCAACTTCATCGTGCCGGTGCTTAATTGGCTGGGCTTTGACGCCAAGGTGGCGGCCGGGACGACGGCCTTCGTGGTAGTGTTCTCTTCGCTCTCCGGCTTCTTGGGCCGGGTCTCGCTTGGCGAGATGGACTACGTGTTCTTGGGCGTGATGGCTTTGACCGCGATTGTCGGAGCGCTCTTGGGCTCCTACCTTATGCGCTATAAGCTGAGCAGCCCCCAGCTCAAACGCATCATTGGGGTGGTTCTCTATGTGGTGGCAGCGAAGATCATCTGGGGGTTGATCTTCGGATAACTAGGTACCTATCAGGAAGTAACCAGCAGCCAGCTGGCCGTCAATTCGCGGACACTGCTGATCTCGCTGCGCTGACGGCTGATGGCTGATTGCTGACAGCTACTTTGAATTCGACTGGAGGAAGAAATGATGACCAAAGCGACTACACCTGACCTTGGGGTGGAGCGACCACCGGAATGGGCTTACGAGTTCCACGGGCATCGCTGCCCCTTCATGCCCATTGGCTATCGCATGGGGCGCCTGGCGATGAAGGAGCTTGGGGTGGACCGCGTGAAGGACCACGATCTGTTCGCCTTCCCCGAATTGGGGATGGGTCACCCGCAGACCTGCACGATGGACGGCGTGCAGGTCGTCACCGGCTGTACGTACGGCAAGGTGCTGATGGAAAAGACCCACTATGGCAAGCTCGCCCTGGTGCTCTATCACCCGGAGAAAGGGGCAGTGCGGGTGGCGATGCGCCCGGAGTTTCAGGACGCGCTCGGCAAGTTCGAGTTCTTCGCCTACCGCAAGCGAGGCATCGAGCCGTCCGGGATCCCGGCGGCCGCGGTGGACGAGGTTACGGAGTGGATGTTTAGCCAGCCAGACGAGGTCCTGTTCAAGCTGGAGCGGGTGCCGGGGTTCAAATATGAACGGACGAAGAACTCGTTCAACAAGGCCAAGTGCACGGTCTGCGGCGAATATGTCTTCGAGCGCTATGTCCGCCTGGTCGACGGGCAGCCACGCTGTATTCCGTGCTCCGGCTACGGCAAGTGAGACGAACTCAGTAGCCGTCAGCGATCAGCCATCAGTTGGGATTCAGCCGGTGCCGACACCGATCTGGCGTGCTGACGGCTGATCGCTGATCGCTACTTGGGAATAAGGAGATTTAGGGAAATGGATCAGAGCGACGAGTTGTATCGGGTGGGATTGGCCCTGCATGGCCACAAGTGCCCGGCGATGCCCTTAGGACTGCGGGCCGGACTAGCGGCGATGGAGACGCTGGGCGTTGGCCACGCCCCCGATGGACAGCTAACCGCGCTGGTGGAGATCGACGAAAACCACTGCTCGACCTGCTTTGCCGACGGAATTCAGGTCACCACGGGCTGCACCTTCGGCAAGGGCAACATCAAGAAGCTGGGGTATGGCAAATTCGCGGTGACACTCATCGACAACAAGACCGGCCGCAGCGTGCGCGTGGTGGTTAAGCCGGAAGCGATGCGGCGGAACCAGGAATCCGCGTTCATCCAGCTCCGCCGTAAGGGTGTGCCGGCCTCCCAGATCGACCCTGCGCTGGCCGAACCCCTGATCGAAGCGGTGCTGAAGGACCCGACCGAGAAGCTCTTCGACATCGGTCCGGTGGCCGAGGGCAAGCCAACCCCGATGCCACCGCACGCCTTCGACACGATTCTCTGTGCCGAGTGTGGTGAGGTGACCGTAGAGCGCTACGCGCGGGTCAAACATGGGCAGATCGTCTGCATCCCCTGCGCCGAAAAACTCTGACGCCAGACCTGCGCGCGTCAGTCTATAGGGATTGACTGAATGGCGCCAGGTTGGATGACGTTCAGGAGCGCAGGCTTCAGCCTGCTTGCAGCCGTCAGGCTGCCTCCCCGTCTATCACCAAAGACGTCAGCAATCAGGCAACGACCATAGGCTGGCGGACTGGCAGACTCTATGAAATGACGGGTGTCGCCGGAGCGGAGGCCGCAGCGGGAAGGTCGAGAGGAGACGAGATGTTTGAGACAATCCTGGTACCTGGGGACGGTTCGGAATCGAGTTGGCAGGCAATGGCCCAAGGGATCGAAATCGCCCGTCTGGAAGGCGACAAGGCCGTCCTGCATGGCCTCTACGTCGTCGACGACGCTCTGATCGCCGGGCCCTTCCAATCCCTGGTCGGGGAGGCAATGGAGGTGGAAGCGGCGCTGGGGAAGGAGGGGCGCGCCATCCTCACGGAGTTCGGTGAACGTGCCGCGGCCGCAGGCGTGCATGGCGATACACAGCTTGTCCAGGGAGACGTGGCCCGGCTGATCTGCGAGCGCGCGGGGCTGGCCGACCTGGTCGTGTTAGGACGCCGTGGCGCTGGAGGAATGACGGCGACGCTCCTCTTCGGCTCCACCTTCGAAGCAATGGTACGCTACTCCCCGCGCCCGGTGCTCGTGGCGGTACCTCCGGCGCGGCCGGTGAGGCGCGTGCTCGCTGCCTATGACGGTAGCGAACGGGCGAAGGACGCGCTAGGGGTCGCGGCACAAGCCGCGCAGGCCTGGGGCGCAGCGGTGACTGTGCTTAGCGTGAGCGAGGCCGGCCGGGTTGCGCCAGAGACCCTCGCGGAGGCCGCCGCCTACTTGCGCGAACACCAGGTGGAGCCCTCGCTCCTGATGCTGCCCGAGGAACACCCAGCGGCGGCGATCCTACGCGTGGCAGAGCAGCGAGACATAGACCTCATCGTGTTGGGCGGCTACGGGCACGGCCGATTCCTCGAAATGCTCTTTGGCCACGCGGCGAACGAGGTTATGCGGCACACTACCCGCCCGCTGCTTATTTGCCGCTAGACCTGAATGACTTCTGGAACAAATAGAGAGGAAAGATGGACGACAAACAGATTCTCATGGACGCGTTGAAGTTTCATGGACACAAATGCTACGCGAGCGTTGCGGGGGTGAGGGCCGGCTTGGCCGCCCTGCGCACTTTGGGCGTTCGCCGCTCTGGCGGGACACAGCTCTATGGCATCGCCGAACTGGGCGAAGACCACGGGGGCATGTGTTTCGGCGATGGTCTGCAGTACACCACAGGCTGTACCTTCGGTAAAGGGAATATCCGCAAGGAGCCGTACGGTAAGCTAGCCTTCACCCTGATCGACAAGGCCAGCGGGCGGGCCGTGCGTGTCTCCTACAAGCCCAACCTGCAGAAGCAGATCTCGGAGTCGGCGTTCATGCGCAAGCGGGGACTGGGCGTCATGCCGGACGACATCCCGGAAGCGGAGCAGATGGAGTTGGTCGATCTGGTCTGGAATGCGCCCGAAGAGGACGTGGTGGCGATTGGTCCGGTCTTCCAGTACAAAGCGGAGTGGTTCCCCGAGGTGATGGGTTTCATTCCTTGCGCATCATGCGGCGAACTGGTCGCCAAAGCCTACGTGCGCTTGGTCGGTGAGAAGCAGGTCTGCATCCCCTGCTCCGGCTACAACCGCTGAAGCTGGGGGAAAAGGAGACAGGCATGGACGAAGAGAACAAACCGGGCTTGATCACGTGCGTCTGTACGGGCAAGTGCCCGGGATTCGCTAAGATGGACATCTGGGACTTCATCAACCGCGCGCGGATCGAGCTGCCGGTCGAGTATGGCTTTATTCACCCCCAACTCTGTGAGGAAGACGGAGACCGCTTCCTAGCCGATCTGCTGCAGTGCCACCGGAAGATGGTCGTTGCCGGCTGTGCGGCGAACATGCAGTACAAGATGTTTCGGGACGCCTTCCGCGAAGCGGGGATGGACATCAAAGCCGATCTGCTGCCGCTCGATATCCGTGATCTGACGACCGACGAGGCGATTGAGAAGGTAGCGTCGGCTCTCGAAGCCTGGGAAGAAGGGAAAGATGTCGGATAACACCTTTATGGGGGTGCCTAGAAATCGAATCCCTTGGGCACCGACCATTGACTACGCCAAATGCAACTTCTGCCTGGAGTGCGACAAGTTCTGTCCGCATGGAGTGTTCCAGCGACAGGACGGCGAAAAGAAGCTGGTGGTGGCCAACCCACACAACTGTGTGGTCTTCTGCCGGGCCTGCGCCAAGACCTGCGGGCCGGACGCGCTCTCTTTTCCCAGCAAGCCAGAGGTGATCCAACTGATCAAGCAATTGAGAGAGGGGGCAACTGAGGCATGACCGAGAAATATGCCGTGCTACCCTGCAATGGCCTTGACAAGGCCTTCGGTCCGCTTAGCCGGGAGGTCGCGCTGGCCGTGCTTGCGGCGCGGGGTGGCGAGCTGGTCTGCCCTGTGTTGTTGCACCGCGCCCCGGCCCGGTACGCCAAGGCGACGGCCCAGTGGCCCCTTCTCGTAATCGACGGCTGCGCCACACGCTGTGCCAGCCGCTTGGCCAACGAACAAGGTCTGCCAATCGCGCGCAAGCTGCAACTCTCGGCCGCGGCGAAGGCGGCCGGGACCAAGGTGGGGGAATCCCTGACACCTGGGCCGGCAGGCCTGGCCTTCTGCCAGACCATCGTCGCCGATTTCTTGAAGGAAGCTCCGGCCGCGGGGGAATCCCCGGCTGCCGCAGACTTCCCCGGCGTCATCGAATACGAAGGATTCGCTCACGACAAGTTTCTGTTCCGGGTACCCAAGAGTGGCTACCTCTTCAACGAGAACGACTGCTGGGTACGGGTGAGCGGTAACCGGGCCCGCGTGGGTATCTCCGACTACATGCAGCAGAGCCTATCCGACATCATGTTCTGCACCCCGCCTGAAATCGGGGCCGAGATTGAGCAGTTCGGCGAGGCTGGCACCGTAGAATCGAGTAAGGCTGTATTCGAAGTGGTCTCTCCGGTAAGCGGGAAGGTCGTCGCCGTCAACATGGAAGCTGCGGATCAACCGGAGCTGATCAACGAGGACCCCTACGAGCGGGGCTGGATCGCGGAACTGGAGCTGGCCGATTTCGAGAGTGATCGGGGCCTGCTTCTTGACTGCAGCCAGTACCTAGAACTAGTTAAGAAGAAGGCGGCCGAGTTTCAGAAATGATCGACTGACCATATGGAAGAATCGGAGGTGCCGTGAACAGAAAAGACACAAAGGTACTTCTTCTACCTTGCAGCGGCATTGGCAAGGTACACGGTCTGATCGGCAGAGAAGCGGTCTATCAGGCCGTTGCGCAGCTCGGCCCGGTGGCCGACACCATGTGCTTGGCCCTCGTCGTCAGCGGGGATGAGGACGCGGTAGACGCGATCCGCAGGCACGACTGCATCACCATCGACGGCTGTCCCAAACTTTGCTCTCGCAAGAATCTGGAGCTGGCGGGAGGAAGGATTTCACAAAGCATCAGGGTGGTGGACGTCTTCAAAGAGCACAAAGGAGTTCGCCCTGGGACCGCCACTGAGCTCACCGACGGAGGGCGGCAGATCGCCGCGACACTAGCACAGCGACTGGTGGACAAGGTAGAGAGTCTTCTCGCCGCAGAGAAGGGGGCGCAGAAATGAAAATCCTCCAACAGCCAAAGGTAGGCATCATTTCCTGCAGCGGCGAAGAGATTGGTGAGGGCACCATCTCTCGCCTGGCTACGCTCAAGGTCTTGGAGAAACTCCGGCCTCATCGGACGGTGACCCTCTGCCTACCGCTCTTTCTAGCTGGCGACGAGCAGGAACGGGCCTTTGCCAGGTTCCATCCGACAATCGTCGTCGACGGATGCGACAAGGGGTGTGCGAGGAAGGGCACCGAAAAGTATAGCGGGCCGGTTAGCGCGGCGCTGGTGGTTTCCGAAGTTCTTGCCGGAGCGGCACCGCTGACTGGCGGCCGGGCTAGCCGGGAACTGGGTGGGAATGATCTGGCGGCCGTGGATCTGGTCGCCGAAAGGATCGCCGAGGCGGTAGACGCCATCCTTGGACCGGACGATCAGCGCGCGCCGGCAGAAGAGACTGAGACGACCGCCACCTGTTCCTGTGCTCAGCCTCTGCCAGTTGGGGAGATCATGGTCGGCGGCAAGGTCGCCCGCATCGCTGGTCTGCCGCTGATCTTCGAGCAGCTCGCTGCGGCGAAAATGGCGCCGGATGCCGAATGCGGGCCACATCTGCTCGAAATCGCGAAGATCTATCATCCGATTCTGCCGGCAGAGGAACCGCGGTTCGAGGTCGCGCTGGCCGAAGCCTATCGCGCTTATTGGTCGGCTTACTGGGAAAAGGACCAGTCATGAGTCACTTTGTGTTCGTCGTGCCCGAGGCCGAAGCGATTCGACTTTGCCGCATCCTGCTAGACAAGGACCAGGAAGATGCCCTGGCCTTTCTGCAGGAGCATGCCCGGAAGCGGTTGCACGACTTTCTAGAAGGGGGCTGAAAAACGGCGCTAGAACTGTCCGGCGGACAGCGGGGCGAAGTCAACGCGCCGACGTCTTGGTAGGCGGGACCGTCACCGGTAAGGCGATCCACTCCGCGCCAGCATGGTGCCGAGGCGGTTAAGGTGCCAATTGGCAACCGGCAGGCTTGCAGCACATGAGCGGCCGGCTGCGTTCCGGCCACCCGCACAGGCACGGTGGGAGAGAGCCGGAGAAAAGAGGCTTGAGCAATGCGTGTGGTCTTGCCCTACCTGGGGTTTGCTGCCCTGCTTTACGTCCTGTCCTTCGTCTCGGGGATGCTAGGCTTGGGAGTAGCCTTTTTGGCCACCCCGGTGCTTGGGCTCTTCGGCTTTGACCTGAAGACGGTGATCATGCCTTGGTCGTTGCTGCTCAACGGGCTTACGGCCATTTCGGCAGCAGTCGCCTTTTTGCGGCGGGGGATGGTGGATCTGCGGACGGCGATACCGTTACTGGTGGTGACAACGCTGGCGGCGCCGATCGGCGTCTACTTGGTGGGGTTCGTGCCGGTGAACACGATCTGGTGGATCTACGTCGGCGTCCTGGTCTTTCTGGCTTACCGGATGAGCTTTCCCTCGCGGGTCGCGGCGACAGAGGAGGCGACGATCACTGATCGTCAGCGGGTCCTTGCCGGTGTACTCGGCGTGGTGATCGGCGCGTTCGCCGGTTTCCTAGGAGTGGGGCCAGGCTTCTTAATGATGCCGGCGCTGGTCGCTTTGGGCTACAGCGCCCGCCTGGCGGCCGCAACGAATGCCGTGATCGTTACCCTACCATCCTTCTCCGCTTTCGCCAGCCACCTGAGCACGGCCCAGTTCAACTGGATCCTGGTGGCGGTAACGGCGGTGGCCGCGGTGATCGGAGCGGTGATGGGGGCATCATTCATGGCAAAGCGGATCCGTTCGCGCACGCTGAGCTACATCTTCGCGGTGGTCCTGGTCGGCCTGGCCCTGCAGCGCGTCTATCTGCTGATGACTGGCTGAGGGCCTCTCCGGCTATGCAGGGTGGGGGCTTGGCGATGCAGCTATCAGCTTTCAGTTTGACGCTGATAGCTCGGCGGCTCCCAACGCGCTCGCTAACGGCTGATAGCTGGAAGCTGATGGCTGACCTCTGGGATGGGGTGTCCCAAGGAGGTGATGGGGGACATGCTAAGAAAGATTCTGTTTGCCACAGACCTGTCGCCCTACGCCGGGGCGGTGGTCGATTGTGTGGGTGGGTTAAGACAGGCGGGTGTACAGCAGGTCGTCCTCCTGCACGTGATCGACCAAGCACTCGGCTATGTCGAGGGCGCTGTCGGCTTTGACATCATCGGCCAGCTTAAGATCGATGCCCAACAGGGCTTGGCGCGGGAGCAGGGCCGACTGGAAGAACAGGGTTACGAGGTGCGAACCAGGCTAGAAGTGGGTATCCCGGCCAAGGAGATCGTGCGGGTGGCGGAGGAGGAAGATGTCTCACTGATCGTCGTCGGCGCTTACGGACGGACGCTGCTGGAGGATGCGCTCCTCGGCTCGGTCGCCGAGCGGGTGCTGCGCCTGGCCAAACGCCCGGTGCTGGTGGAACGGCCGCGGATGCTGACCGCCATGGGCCGGGTGGCCTGCGAGCGGCGCGGCGCGAGCGTCTTCGAGCGGGTGCTCTTTCCCACCGACTTCTCACCCCGCAGCGCGATCGCTCAGCACTTCGTGGCCGCCCTGCGTGAAGCAGGGCTGCAAGAAGTGACCGTCCTCCACGTCCTAGAGGAGCCAACCTGGCGGGGACCGGGCCCGCGCGGCGAGAGGCTGGCCCGGCACGCCCAGATCATGCTCGAACAGGTCACGGACGCGCTGGTGCAGCGTGGTCTGCAGGTGCGGGGCCGCTTGGAGCGAGGCAAGCCGGTGGCGAAGATCGTCGAGGTTGCCGAGGAAGAGAACGTCGGCTCGATCGTCATGGCCTCCCGCGGCCGGGGGATCGTGGCGGAGCTCCTGCTGGGCAGCGTGGCTGAAGGAGTGGTACGCCATTCGGCGCGGCCCGTAGTGGTCGTGCCTGCTGGAACAGAAGGACAATAAGGCAGTCTGAGAAGGAAAGGAGGTCATTGATGGCCGAATTCTACAGAGCAGCAGAGAGACTGACCGAAATCTTGGGTTTGGAGCGGCAACCGGTGGCGGTGAAGTTCGTACCGTCGGGGGAGGAGGAGCCGGCCGGCTTCGCCGCGCCGCCGGGGCGGCGCTACTGTCAAGTCCTAATGGAAGCAAGCCGGGGGAAGAAGGTGTTGCTGACCCCTGAGACGATTTCTTGCCCGGCTTCCGCGGCGGCGCTGGGCTTCAAGCCGCTGCCAGAGAAGCTGGACACCAGGGAGATGCTGGCGGCCTACGGCATCTTCGCCAGTCAGGAAGCCGGCTACAACACGATCCACTCCATGCCCGGTCTGGTAACGGGAGCATACCGCGCGGTGGCGGCATGTCCGCTGGGAGAGGCGCCATACGAGCCCGATGTGGTGGTGATGGAGTCACAGCCAGAGCATCTGATGTGGGTAGCGCTCGCTTCGGTACGCGAGATCGGGGGGCGGCTGGAATTCAGCACGGCGACCCTGCAGGCTACCTACGTCGACGGAACAATCCTACCTTTCCTATCTGGCAAGCTGAACGCCTCCCTTGGCTGCTATGGCTGCCGCGAAGCTACCGACATCGTCGAAGCCGAGTGCGTGCTCGGCTTCCATGGAAAGGAGCTAGACCACATCGTGGCGCAGTTAGAGGAACTGGCGACGAAGGCAATGCCACGGGTACGGGGCAAAAACGTCTATCATGCCTTCTCGGGACGGCCATCATGAGCAAGGCGGGTCGCAGGGCGCAAGGCCGCCAGACCAAAGACCCTCGGGCCGGGGAGCGGCTGCTGGGTGGCCTAGGGTGGGGGGCGGTTATCTTCGTCGCTGGCGCGGTCCTCCTGGTGTTCGTGATCGGTAACGCCTTGATCTCGGCGGCCGCCAAACCGAGCGACACCGCCGTCCAGCCGGTGGCCGGCGCGGAACGGGTGGACGTGGTCTACTTCCACCGCACCGAGCGCTGCGCCAGTTGCCAGTGGGCTGGCGACACCACCCAGAAGACAGTGGAAGCCAACTTTCAGGCAGAACTGGCCAGCGGCCGGGTCACTTTTCGGGAGATCGACGTGCAGAAGCCGGAGAACAGCGCCCTGACGCGCCAATACCGGGCCGCGGGGTCTTCACTCTTCTTGAACTACGTCAAGGACGGGCGAGATCACATCATCGAGGCTAGTGATACGTATACCGACATCGGCAACGAAGCCCGGTTCGCCAGCCTGCTGGTGGCCAAGATCAAGGCCGGACTGGGGGCGGCTTCGTGAATCTGACGGCCGGCGTTCAAGACCTGCTGGCAGCCAGCGGCGTGCCGTTGCTTTCAGCTTTCCTGCTCGGATTGCTGGTCGCCCTGAGCCCGTGCCCGCTGACGACCAATCTGGCGGCGCTGGCCTATATCGGGCGGCGGGCGGCCGACCCTGGCGGGGTGATCATCGCCGGCGCCTGTTACACTGCCGGCCGGGCAGTCTCCTACACGGCGCTAGTGACACTTCTCGTCCTTGCCGGGCTAGAGGCCAGCCGCCTCTCCTGGCTACTGCAGGACGCGGGACAGTATCTCCTCGGCCCGGGGTTGATTCTAGCAGGGCTGGTGGTGCTGGGCATCCTGCCCCTGCGGCTGCCGGCGATCGTGCAGACGCGGGTCAGCCTGGGTGAGCGTCTAGCCAGAGCGGGGCCCGCGGGCGCTTTTGGTCTGGGCGCGCTCTTCGCGCTCGCGTTCTGTCCTTACAGTGCCGCGCTGTTCTTTGGCGCACTGCTACCCTTGGCGCTGGGGCCCTCCGGCGGCATCGCCATGGCGCCAGCCTTCGCGGTGGGAACAGGGCTGCCGGTGCTGGTGGCCGCGGTGCTGCTGAGCGCCGGGGTATCGCAACTGGCCCGCTGGCTCGACACCACCCAGCGTGTCGAATCGCTCCTGCGCTGGGTAACCAGTCTCGCGATCCTCGGCCTAGGACTATGCGTGACCGGGGACTGGCTGCTCTTCTGAGCCAGCAGCAACAGGAATTGGACAAGTACAAACGTCAAGAAAAAAGAGGAAAGGGGAAAAGAACAATGGAAACAAGCAAGCCTAGCGTGGAGCAGATCCTTAAGAACATGGCAGAGAACTTGGGTGAAGAGCCTAAGCCTATGGTGCTCATGTCGAGGGTGATCCCGGAGTGGATCCCTCGCCAAGCGCAGGAGCGCAAGTTCATCTTCGACTTGCCGAACATCCCGCCGAAGTACAAGCACCTGATCATGATCGCGGTAGCCGCGGCGGTGGACAGCCACATGTGTACGGAGACCTTCATCAAGCTGGCGCATCGAGCGGGAGTCACGAACGAGGAGATCGGCGAAGCCATCCTCGCCGCCCGCTTCGCTTTGGGCTCCACGATCTTTGCCACGGCGGTCGAAGGGATGGAGTACCTGGTAGGCAAAGATGCACCGGTGGCTACCCGTGAGTAGCGACTTGGAAAGTGGCACGGGGTTCACCTTGGCCGGCCTAGACCACCGCGACGACCACGGTCACGCCGACGGGGCCCACCCCGACTCGGAGGCGGCGTTGAGCAAGCGGTTGATTGCCTCGCTGGCGCTCACGGGATTGGTTTGCGCCGTCGAGATCGCCAGCGGCATATGGACCGGAAGCCTAGCGCTTCTCAGCGACGCCGCCCACGTGTTTCTCGATGCGGCGGCCCTTGGGATGAGCTATGGCGCCTTCCGGCTAGCGGCACGGCCGCCGGATGCCCGTCACAGCTACGGTTTCCGGCGGGCGGAGGTACTGGCGGCGCTGGTCAACGCCGTCACTCTCCTAGCGGTAGCCGTGGTCATCGGTAAAGAGGCCTGGCAACGTGCGCAATCCCCGGCCTCGGTGGCCAGCGGCGAAATGCTCGTGATCGCCGCCCTCGGCCTACTGGCCAATCTGGCGGTGGCTTTCACCTTGAGCGGGCACGCCCACGGCAACCTGAATGTCAGAAGCGCGTTCCTGCATGTCTTGGGCGACGCTCTGGCCTCGGTTGGAGTGATCGTGGCGGCGCTAGTGATGCTGGCGACAGATTGGTATGCCGCCGACCCTCTGGCGAGTGCCCTGATTGGTCTACTGATCGCCTTGGGCGGCTGGCGAGTCCTACGCCAGGCGGTCCATATTCTGATGGAGGGAGCGCCCGACGGCCTCGCCACGGCTGAGCTGGCCCAGACCCTTGCCGGTCAGGAGGGGGTGCTGGGGGTGCATGACCTCCACGTCTGGAACACGGGGTCGGGGGATCCACTGCTGAGCGCTCACCTGCGAGTCGCCGAGGCGACCTTGCCGGACAGCCCGGCCCTTCTCGCGCACCTGCGCGAACTACTGCGCGAGGAATACGGCATCGGCCACGCCACCCTGCAGATCGAGTGCACGGACTGCGGCCAGGGTTGCGCCGCCTGTCTTACAGCCCAGGCCGCATCGGAGCCAGCCGTGGTGAGGGCAAGTATGGATTGACCAAAATGGGGAAGGGGGTGATACAGGCGCACGGTGCTGGGGGGAGTACGCAGGCTCCGGCTTGTCTGGCGAGATTGGGTCAGAGCGCCCGAGAATACGCTCGTGAAGCTCACCGACTAATGCAGCTTCCGGGATTCCGGCGAAGCGGCAGGGGGCGTGCAGGTCGGGCAACCCGGTCAGACCTCGGTCAGCCTGCGACCTGCTCTCTTCCCGGCCGTGCGCAGGTGGAAAGCTAGTTTTCGCGAGGCGACGTGATCGTTAGGCAAGCGGCTATGGCTGCGATGGCCCTGCCGCTTGCGCCAGCGGGAACAAGAAACCCGCAGCACAGGAGGAAGCCAATCATGGACAACATGGAAAACGCGGACGGTGGCGCCCGGAAAGGCCTCCGGCTCGTGGCTGGGGTCCAACACCGGGCCTTGGAATATACGATCGCCCAAGCGCTGACGGGACTGGCCAAGACCCCGGAGGGCGGCTACAAGTACTTGGGCACCCTTCTGGAGCGAAGAGCCGGCGATGATCCCACAAAACGACAGGTCGCCGCCTGGGTGCGCAGCTACCTATCCCCGGGTAGTCCCGGCTCTCCTTGGCTGAAGCACGTCTTGACTTCTGTAGCTCCTTCGGTTCGCCGACGCTACATTGCCCGGTTCATTACCAATGTCATCCTGCGAGAAGGTCCCTTCGAGAGGTCTCTGCCGGATGGTCGGAAGATCCCGGTCCCGGCCACAATCGTGATCAGCCCGACCATGCGCTGCAACCTGAACTGCGTGGGCTGCTACGCCGGCAGCTACGGCAATCAGGACGAGCTCTCGAAAGACGAGGTCATTCGCATCCTTTCCGAAGCCCGCGCCCTCGGGACTAAGTACTTCGTGATCAGCGGCGGCGAACCGTTCGTCTACAAGCCGCTCTTCGACGTCGCCGCCTGCTTTGACGATTGCTCGTTCCAGATCTATACCAATGGGCACCTGATCACCAAAGACGTCGCCGAGAGGATCGTGGCCCTCGGCAATGTGGTGCCTGCCATCAGCGTCGAGGGCTTCGAGGCGGAGACCGACGCCAGACGGGGCAAGGGAGCATACGCGAGAGTAATGCAGGCGATGGACAACCTCCGTGAAGCCGGCGCCATGTTTGCCTTCTCCGTCACGGTAACCCGTCTTAACCTCGCAGCCGTCACCTCTGATGCGTTTATGCGCCAGATGGTCGACAAGGGAGCCCACTACGGCTGGTACTTTAGCTATATGCCCATCGGGCGTGCCCCAGACCTCAGCCTGATGCCTACACCAGAAGAGCGAAACTACCTGCGCAAGGCGGTCCAGCGTTTCCGCAAAGACTATCCGATGCTGGTCGCCGACTTCTGGAACGACGGTGCGCTTACCGAAGGTTGTCTCTCTGGAGGACGACAGTACCTCCACATCAACAACCATGGTGATGTGGAGCCGTGCGTCTTCCAGCACTTCGCCGTGGACAACATCCATCACAAGTCCTTGTCGGAGTGTCTATCCTCTGATTACTTTGTCTCCTTACGCAAGGCCTGGCCCTTCGGACGGAACCTACTGCGGCCGTGTCCGATCATCGACCACCCGCAAGTGCTGCGTGGCTTGGTCAGGAAATGCGGCGCGCGGCCGACCCACGATGGCGCGGAGGCGATCCTTGAAGGCGAAACAGCCACCTTCCTCGATGACTACTCCAAGGAGCTTGCCGAGATTTACGACCCCATTTGGGCCAAAGAGTACCGCTGGGCCGCCCAACTACACGGCAATCCTAAGTACGACTGGGGCCAGCGTCCTGCTCTGCAGTCAGAACAGAACGAGGAATCGAGACTGCCGACTAGCGCCTAGAGCGATCACGCATCCACGGACCCGGCCGGGGAGGTGCCGGCCGGTTGATATGGCAGTGCGCCGAAGCCCGGCCACAAGCCAAAGCGTTGGCGTTGAGACTCGACCGAGGACCAGGTAGAGTGTGCGGCCGCTGAGGGCGGCCCTCAGCCGGGCTGACCGTCGCCGCCCACAGCGGTTCGGCGTTCCTTATCTGGGAAGGCGTGTGACCGGTGTCACCCCCATGGTCCATGTGTGACCGCTCAAGGGGGATGCGGGTTCGACCCCCGCGCGCCCTCGCGCCACCTGGTGCTTATTGCGGCGCCTGGCGCGGGCGCGGGAAATGAGTCAAGGCTATCTGAGCCAGTTAGGGAAAGGGGTGAAGCGCGTGCGAGTTCTACTGGTGCAGCCCGGGGAGGGGAGGGCGCTAGGCCTTGGCCACCTAGCCATGGTGGAGCCTCTGGGGTTGGAGGCTGTGAGTGGCGGGTTGAACGGGCACAATGTACGCTTGCTCGACCTGCGAGTGGAGCAGCGACTGACCGAGGTGCTGGAGGAATTCCGGCCAGAAATCTGTGGCATTAGCTGCTCCTTCACGGTAGACGTCTACCGCGCCTTGGACGTTGCCAGAGTGATCAAGGCTTTCGACCAGGGGTCTCCGCCGTACGTCGTGGTCGGCGGGCATCACGCCTCCCTCAATCCGGTCGATTTTCACGATCGGGCCGTCGATGCCATAGCCATCGGCGAAGGAGAACGGACCTTTGCCGAACTGGCGGCCTGTCTGCAACAAGGCGGAGACCCTCGATCTATCCAAGGGTTGGTCCTGAATACTCCTAGCGGACAAGTGAGGACGGGCGTCCGTCCTCTGGCCGTGAACCTCGACAGCTTGCCGTTCCCGGAGCGCGCATTGACCAAAGGCTACCGGAAACGTTACTATCTGGCGGGAAGCTGGCCATTGGCGGTGGTCGAGACGGCTCGGGGTTGTCCAAAACGCTGCAACTTCTGTAGCGTCTGGCAGTTCTACCGCGGAGAGTACCGGGCGAAAAGCCCGACGCGGGTTGCCGACGAGATAGAAGCTGTCTCGGAGCCGTACGTTCTGTTTTCCGACGACAATTTCTTGGCTGACCCAGAGCGCGCCAAACAAATTGCCTTGGCACTCATACAACGTGGGTTGAAGCGCCGCTATACCTTTCAAGCCCGCAGCGACTCCATTGTGGCACATCCGGGACTGGTCAGCCTGTGGCGCCAGATTGGGCTGGAATCGGTTTTCATTGGGTTCGAGAAGATTAGTGAGGATGCTCTTGCGCTAGTGAACAAGGACAATTCGGTAGCCAACAACGAGGCAGCGCTCGAGTTGTTGCACAGCCAAGGCATCTCGGTGACTGGGTCGTTTATCGTGGATCCGGCATGTGAGAAAGCCGAGTTCGAGGCCATCGGACACTACGTCAAGTCAGTGGGTGTTGATTGGCCCTCGTTCACCGTGCTGACTCCCCTGCCGGGGACCATGCTGTATCGCCAGCTTCGGGCGAGACTCCTTACAGAGGACCACGAAATGTATGACCTGCTGCACGCCGTGCTCCCCACCCGAGTACCGCTTCCGGGGTTCTATTCCCGACTGGCTGCCCTCTACCGCACGTCGTATTCGCGGTCACGCCTGCTGCGGGAGCAAGTCCGGGCCCAATGGCGTCGGCTGGCAGGCGGCGGTTTCCCATTTTCACATCTGCTGCGGCTGTTGAGAGCCGCCCGAACGCTGACGGACGCCAACTGCTACCTCAAGGGCCACCGGCAGCCATGCCTGCGCCGAGGAGCGGGATAGGCTAAGTGCCGTCCTGTTGCAGGCGCGGGCTAGTATGATTCCCGGGTTCCGCGCACCGGGTTTGACGCCTACCTGTTGCTCGACTCTCATCGAAGCGGAATGGATGGCGTGGATCTGAAAGGAGTGAAAGCTATGAATACGCCGGGCTCCTCCCGCAGGCAGTATGTGATCGCCGCGGCCGTCGGCGGCGGCGCTGGCGGGCTCGCCGGCGTGTTAGCCCTGTTGGGCACCAAGGCTGTGCCCAAGGTGGTGGCGGGAATGATGCGGAAGATGATCCAGATTATGATCGCCCAAATGCAGGAAGCCGGCGGTGATTCGGCAGAGATGTGACGGCAAGTGATGGCTGGCTTCGGCGAAGCCAAGAACGAACACGAGCAGGGATGAGCAACGGCGCTGCTACATCCACGTTTGTTGGAAAGGGCTGAGTGCTCTGTAGTAGGTGAACCATCTGGACCGCGGCAAAGGGGTACTCTGTGAGCAGTGACCAAGAGCTGCTGAGAGGGATACGCATCACCCACGTGCTGGACTGCCTGGCTGACTCTTCCAAGATCCGGGTGATGGCCGAATTCTCCGACAATGTGCGAGAGGCGCTGCCCTATCTGGCCGCGCTCCTGCCAAAGGCCGGTTATAATCATGCGGCCGGCATTCTGACGCTGGCGAGGGAAGGGCGGCTGATCACCGTGTACCCGCACATGGCCACCATCGCCAAGGCGCTGGATGAGGAAGACGCCGCGGCCACGCTGGCCTGGCTGCAGAGCATGATCAACCAGGCTTACGGTCGTCGCGGCGAGTTGACTCCTTGCCTAGAGCGGCACTGTTCGCCGAGGCTACTCGATGTCTACCAGCTTCTGCCCCGGACCAACTGCAAACGGTGCGGCTATGCCACTTGCCTGGCCATGGCAACCCATCTGACGAATGGCGAGGCGCACCTCGCCGATTGTCCGGGTCTCTTAGAGCCGGACCTCGCTCGCAACCGCGCCATCCTGGCCGAATGGCTGGGGGAAGCCGATGCAATTGTCCAGTAGAAAGGGGGGAACCATCGCATGTTGCTTAACAGCTATCAACTCAAGATGGAGCGACCTGACTGCAATCATGCCGCCGTGACGGTGAACGCGCTGGCCGATCTCTCGGACGACATTAGCCCGGTGCTCCCCTACCTGAACGCCGTGTTGAGTCGGGCTCGCTACACGCCGAAGGCACCAGCGCTCTCTTTCGAGCACGAAGGCCATCGCATCGTGCTCCGACCGAGGCAGGTGGCCGTCGCCGGTCTTCAAGACGAAGACGAGGCGAGGCAGGTCTTGGCCTGGCTGGTAGAGAAGATTAACCGTACCTGGGAGCACCGCGCCGAAATCGAGCCCAACGACCAGGCCGCCAGAGAACTCACGCTATTCGAAGTCTACCGGTTGCTGCCGGGCGGCAACTGCCGGGACTGCGGCGAGGCGACCTGCATGGCCTTCGCGGCCAGACTACTTCGGGATGAAGTAGAGGTGGCCGCCTGCCAGCCGCTCTTTGCTCAGCAACACGCCCAAAACTGCGCCAAGCTGCTGGCACTCCTGCAGGATGCCGGACACGCCGTGCCTGTATCCCTAGATTCCGGTGGCGCCGCCGGATAGCGTGAGAGGTCGACTAAGGAGCGTCAAATGCAGGAACGTGCGATGATGTCCCGCGAGCGCCGAACCCGGGTATCGAGGCCTGCTTCGGGACAAAGGCGGAGAGCGACCGCCGACGGTAGGGGAAGGGGACGAAGACCGGGAGTGAAACGGTGTCACGTCGGAGAGGCCGGCAGGCGGTGGCCACGGTGATGCTAGGGTTACTGCTCGGAGGGGCGCTCGTAGCGGTGAGCCTTGGTACGATGCCGTGCGGCATCGACGGGAACCCGACAATGTTGGCGATTGCTAGGCCGCAGGCGGCCGAGCGCCGTGCCTACCATATTCATCAACGGTCGCAAAACCGAAGGGTCGAAAGAGGCTCAGGCAACGGAAACTTGACATGCTCCTAGGCGTATGATAGGTTACTTTCGCTGGCGTGCAAGCAGGCGGCAGCCATCAGCAGGCCCCCAGGATCCGATCGAGAGGCTGCGATTCAACTACCCATTGGCTCCAGATACCATAGTGATACGCAGCAGAGGTGGGACGCGCCAATCATTATGGTCCTCTGTTAGCGGGACGGAAGAGAATCACACGCTCTGAGGCGGGTCCACGCCTCGTAGAGTGCCCGGATTCCATCGTTTAGCCGAAAGACGGAATGACGGAGACCTGCTGAGGGATGATGGGGCATTGAGATGATGGTAGACGAGAATCGGAGAAGAGATAATGAGCATGTCTAGATTTGAGCATCTGTTTGCGCCGGGGCAGATAGGGGGTCTAGAACTTAAGAACCGGGTGATCATGCCTGCGATGGGTACTGGGTACGCCGACGCAGGAGGCTTCGCCGGGGCGAAGCTCCAGCAGTACCACCGGGAACGGGCCAAGGGCGGGGTCGGTTTGATCATCACCGAGGTGACGTCGGTTGTAGAAGGCATCGACCATCAACTGAGTGTTGCCGACGACAAGTACATCCCGGGCCTGGCAGAATTGTCCGGTGTTATTCACGAAGGCGGCGCAAAGGCGGCGCTGCAACTCTGGCACTCAGCCTATGAAAGGGACCCGTCTGGTGGAGGTCTTCGGGCGGTGGGCCCTTCCCCCGTGCCCTTGACAACCCGTGAGATTCCGCGCGAGCTTAGCGTGCCCGAGATCCACGACCTCGTCGAACGCTTTGCTGCGGCAGCGCTGAGGGCTCGGAAGGCCGGGTTCGATGGCGTAGAGATTCATGGTGCCCATGGGTACTTGATCGCGCAGTTCCTGTCGGCACGGCACAATCGCCGTGACGACGAGTACGGTGGCTCGGTCGCGGGTCGGGCGCGTTTTCTCTTGGAAATTATCAGGGCGATCCGCGAAGCTGTGGGACCAAATTTTCCAGTGTGGTGCCGGATCAACGGCGCGGAATACGGAATCCGCAATGGAAACACGATCAACGACGCCAAACAGATCTCTCGGCTAGCCGTAGCCGCCGGTGCCGACGCCATTCATGTTTCCGGCTGGGGAGTGGTATCGTACGGCAGCGCCACTGTCTCGGCGATACCCGGCATCTTGGCTCCTCTGGCAGCCGAGATCAAGCAGGCCGTCGAGGTACCGGTCATTGCCGTCTGCCGTTTGGACTATGATCTCGGCGAGAAGATTCTTCGGGAAGGCCAGGCCGACTTCATCGCCATTGGGCGGCGGCTCATTGCCGATCCGGCGTATCCTAGCAAAGTCCTGGCCGGGCGTTTGGAGGATATCAACCCCTGCATTGCCTGCAACGAGTGCATCGACATGGTGGGCGCACGTCATCTGCGCTGTGCTGTCAATCCTGGCGTAGGCACGGAGGATGAGAACCGTCTTGTGCCCGCGGCGAAAGTCAAGAGAGTTGTCGTTGTCGGCGGTGGACCGGCCGGGTTGAAAGCGGCAACCATCGCGGCCCTCAGAGGTCATCAGGTAACCCTGCTCGAGAGCGCGTCGTCTCTCGGCGGTCAGTTGAGTCTGGCAATGATCCCACCGGGCAAAGAGGATATCGGCACGCTGATCCAGTACCTTGGGCGGCAAGCAGAGAAGGCTGGCGTCAAAGTGGAATTGAACCGAGAGGCGACCGCCGGTTATCTGGCCAGCCTCCGTCCGGATGCTGTCGTCCTCGCCAACGGAGCCTTGCCGCTAACCTTGGATCTGCCGGGGTTCACTGGCGGCAACGTTGCACTCGCCGCCGAGGTGCTGCGGGGCAGGGCGCCGGTAGGAGAGAATGTCGTAGTCATCGGCGGAGGAAGGGTCGGCTGCGAGACGGCCCACTACCTTGCCGCCAAGGGCAAGAAGGTGACGATCGTCGAGATGATGAGCACCGTTGTGCCGGATATGGGCGCGTCGGCGCGTCTCCGCCTTCTTAACTCCCTGGCGGCGCATCAAACACAGATGATTACCAATGCCCGCTGTACAGAGCTTAACAGCAGCGAGCTGACCTTCACCGTGAAAGACGGGGAAAGCCGGCGCGTTACGGCCGACACCTTTGTTATTGCCACGGGGTACCGGTCTGAAGCGTTCCTATATGAAGAAGTAAAGGGACTTGTACCCGAGACCTACGTGATTGGGGATGCTGCAGAGCCAAGAGGCATCGGCGACGCCATCCGGGACGGCTTCCGCGTTGGCCTGTCGCTGTAGCTCGTGTCTTCAGAGTGCAGACCACGAGCCATGGGTGGAAGAGATCCTAAGCGACGCTGTCCTTCACCTCTTTCCAGAATCCCCAATCCCCGAAGGGTGAACACGAGGGTGCGCTGACGATGGTTCGAGATGATAGACGTCAAACGCAGGGGGGTGACAGTGGCTTTCATGATACCCAGCAGTCTTCTGATCGCCCACGATCAACGGAATCGTCTACGTCGTCGAGGCGGCGATGGCGGCGGCCACAGCGATCATGATTATGCGGAACCGCTATGTCCATGTCCATCTGCTGGACCATCATCGTGATCAGCCGCTAGCAATGGAGACGACGCACCCAGACCTCGACGCGCATCGCGCGGAGCAGCCCAGGCCCTTAGCTGCCCCCCAGCCCGCTGGGCGATAGTTCACGGCTTTCTTGCTGGCTTTGGCTTCGGTGGATTCTCGATCTTCGTGAACACTATCGCTGCTCCGGCAATGCCCAGTCCGTGGCTCGGGTTCGTACCGGGCCTCCGTTTCGGTCTCGGGACGACGGTGGTATTGGCTCTAATTGGAACTGCGTTTGGGGCTTCCCTGCGATGGACGCGATTACTCACCGAGCAGGAGATGAAGCGAATCGGCGCCCAGACTTGCGGCCGAACTCTGTTCTTCGGCGGCTTGCTCTTCGGCCTCTTTGGGGTCGCGACGATCCTCGGGGTGGATCGCTACCTGCCGGTAGACGTTGGGTGCGTGCTCATTGGCCTCTTCATGCTGAACATTGCGATTCCGGCGTTCGTCTTCTCCTGGCGCGAGGTCGCGGCAGCAAGAGAGATCAGGAAAGTAGACTCTTCTGCACGGGCGGTCACGCCATGGGCACCTGTCAACTCAGACTCGGATAGTTTTCCAGCGAATCATCATCTTGATGACGGCGTAGCATTGAGCCAGCTTGGTGGCCCACTCCGCGAGGTCGGGGCGCCCTTCGCCGAGGGATTGCCCGACTGGCGTGGTCTCCATAATGCCCGAGCCAAATCCCGGCATGAAGGCAGGGCCTTCCACTGAGAGAGCCACCAGTTGCTGCATTTCTTGCGCTTGGAAGGGCTGAGCGCCGACAACAACCTAGCTGAGCGCAGCATCCGGCCACTCGTGGTAGTGCGGAAGATCAGCGGCGGCTCGCGTAGCGAGGAAGGCACAAAGACCCGGATGGCGCTAGCCAGCCTCTTCGAGACCTGGCAGGCGCGTGGCCTCAACCCTTTGCGCGAATGCCTGAACCTCCTCAGCTAGCCCCCACCCCTTGCCAACAAAACTCCCTTACCCCAACTCTGAACAGTCACTCTCAGCCCTGCACTTGACAAAACGATTGATCGCCGCTAAGCTATGGCAGCTAAGAACTGCTCAAGCGCCTCCCACGCTGGTCACTCAGGGGGTTCTTCGCATGGAGCGGGACATCATTAAGTGTAGCATTGGCGTTATGGCCCACAACGAAGAGGCGAACATCGGACGCCTACTCGAGGCCCTTCTCGATCAGAAGCTCCAGACGGTGGAGATCTCGGAGATCATCGTCGTTGCCAGCGGGTGTACCGATCGGACCGTCGAGATCGTCCATGAATTCTGCCAACGCGACCCGAAGGTGAAGCTTCTTGTTCAAGAGCGGCGCGAAGGCAAGACTTCCGCGATCAACCTTTTTCTCAAACAGGCCAAAGAAAACATCGTGGTGATTGAAAGCGGCGACACTTTGCCACGCCACGACACTATCGAACACCTAGTGAAGCCCTTTGCCGACCCTCTGGTCGGTATGACTGGGGCCCAGAAAGTCCCGGTCAACGCGTCAGATCAGTTCATCGGCTTCCTCTCTCACCTGCGATTGCGCATGGAGCACCAACTCTGTCTAGACTTGCCCCGGCTGGGCGAGTTGATCGCCTTCCGCAAGGTCTTCGAAGCGATTCCGGCCGACGTAGCCATGGATGAGGCCTTTGTGGAGGCGTTCGTTATCCAGCGTGGTCAAAGAGTATACTATGCGCCACAGGCGGTGGTCTTCAATATGGGACCGCTCACCGTGGCCGATTTCATTCGGCAGCGGCGACGCAACTACGCTGGCCATCTGCACCTGAAACACAAGTATGCCTATAAGGTCTCCAGCCTAAACAATAAGCATGTCTTGTGGCTGGCAGCGGCCGAGGTAGGCAAAGCGGCGAGGATGATCGTCTGGATCGGCTGGGCTGGTGGTCTGGAGCTGATCAGCCGGGGCCTCGGCGCCTACGACTATTACGTTCGCGGTCGGAAACACGTGGTCTGGGACATGGCCTGGTCGACTAAGAAGTTGGCCGGCGATGGCCTGCCAGGGAAGACCACCGATGATCTTCCGGCGATCAAGCCCCTGCCTCCAGGCGAGGGCAAGGCGCCGGCAACCTGAAGCCAGACTTTGAAGAACAGGCTCTTCTTCGCCATTAAGGCCCTCGTCAGTATCGGCCTCATTGCCTTCCTGCTGTATCGCATGGATCCCGCGGAGGTTTGGAGGACGATCCGCACGGCGAACATTTCCCTGGTTGTTCTCTCCTTCGTCCTCTATATCGGCGCGATCGCTCTGGGCTGTCTGAAATGGCAAGTGCTCTTGCATGCCCAGCGGATAACGGTGCCCTATCGCCAACTGATCACCTACACCTTCGTCGCCCTGTTCTTTGGCAACTTCCTGCCGACCAATGTTGGAGGCGACGTGATCCGGGCATATGACCTATGGCGCTACACCGACAGACCGGCCGAGGCCTCCATCTCCGTGGTAGTAGACCGCCTGGTCGGCCTACTGGTGTTCATCGGTAGCGCGGCATGTCTTTCGCTGTTGATCTTGCTGTTCCAGTACGACGACCCGATGATCCGCCAGATCGCCTTAATGAGTGGCGGGGTCTTCGCCGCGGCGCTGGTTAGTTTCCTTGCCATCCTCAGCAAGCGGGTTAGTCGCAAGGGCAGCTTCGTCTTCAGTCTGCTGCCCCAGCTTACCACACTGAGGAAAGCAGCAAAGCAAGTCTACGAGGCACTGCAGCACTACCGGCACAGCTATCGGGCGCTGTTGCTCGCTGCGCTAATTTCCCTCGGCGTGCAAACGGTGACCAGTTTGGTCAACTACATCGTCGCCCTCTCACTGGGCTTGGATATCTCTTTCTTCTACTTCTTTGTCTTCAACCCGTTGATCGCCTTCATCCTCCTCGTGCCAGTCAGCATCAACGGCATCGGTCTCCAAGAAGCGGGCTACGTCTACTTGTACTCTAGGCTCGCCGGCGTAGCCTCGGACGAGCAGACGCTTTCGCTGGCGCTGGCCTTCCACTTCGTGATCATCCTCTCCAGTCTGCTGGGCGGAGTTTTCTGGTTGCAGCGACGCTCCCTGAAGCCGAAGGCGTTAGAAGTCGGGCCGGAACAAAGCGACTATGATCCGACGGCCGTACAGTTATGAGAGTTCTGCTGGTTAGCCCTCAGTCCAAAGTCTGGAGTTCGCCGAAACTGCTGCCGCTCGGCCTCGCCTATATTGCTGCTACGCTAGAAAGGGCTGGTCACGCTGTACGAATCTGGGACGCTGTAGTGGAGAGCACGCCTCTGGAGAGCGTGCTGGCGGAGGGTTTCGATTTCGTCGGTGTTACGGCCACTACTCCCCTAATCAAGGAGGCATGGCAGGCGGCCGAGACTGCCCATGCCGCTGGAGCGCGCGTCGTCTTGGGAGGTGCTCATCCCACCCTATTGCCTGAAGAGTCGCTGGCAAAGCCGTACGTGGACTTTGTCATTCGGGGCGAAGGGGAAGATGCGCTGGTGGAGCTGCTGGCGAATCTCGAGGCGCCTTGGTCAGTGCAAGGGCTTTGCTACAAGGACGAAACCGGTGCGGTCGTGTGTAATCCGGAGCGTCCGCTCCGGCGTGACCTGGATGCCCTGCCGTTCCCCGCGCATCACTTGTTCCCAGTCGAGCGCTACAGCAACCTACAGCCTCTGACCGACGGGATCATCCCCAACGCGCGAGCTTTCACGATCCTGACCTCACGAGGCTGCCCCTACGGCTGCATCTACTGCTCCAAGAGCATCTCCGGCCGCACTTGGCGTCCTCGCTCGCCGGAGAGCGTGGTCGAAGAATGGCACTGGCTGGTGCACGAACAACGGGCCACGGAGATCGGCGTGACAGACGACGTGTTGAATCTCCAACTCGACCGGGTGAAGCGCATCTGCCGCCTGCTAATCGACGAGGGGTTGAACAAGGTCCCTTGGGTAACCATCCACGGCATCCGCGCCGACAAGACCGATGCGGAACTGTTTCAACTGATGAAGAAGGCGGGCTGCAAGCGGGTAGGTTTTGGCGTGGAGAGCGGCGATCAACGCATCCTTGACATTATGAAGAAGCAGCAGACGGTCGATCAGGTGCGCGAGGCTTTTCGGCTCGCCAAGCGTGCTGGTTTGCAGACCATGGGCTTCTTCATGTTCGGCCTGCCTGGCGAAAATGAGCAGTCAATGGACGCCACCATCCGGCTGGCGGTCGAGCTCAACCCGGACCTAGCGAATTTCATGATCACTTCGCCCTTTCCGGGCACCGAGCTATACGAAATGATCCTACGCGATGGTCAGCTTTTCAGCCACGACTGGGCCGACTTCGCTATCCACGACGAGAAGGCCCACTTCGCGATGGGCGAAGTGACCGCCGAGCTAGTCGAACGCAAGTGGCACGAGGCCTACCGCCGCTTCTACCTCCGGCCCAGCCGCATCCTCCGCCAGGCCGGCAAGCGAGATACATGGCGCAACCTTCCCGTCTATCTCGCCACCGCCAAGCGCTTCCTCCTCGACCTCCAGGGCTCAACACGGAGACAGGGAAATACGGAGAAGCCACCTTGTCCATGACACACCCCGAATCTTACTAGGGGAAAGCCAGGTAGCGAGAAGACAGCCCTTCAGTTATTCTTGAGCGTTCGGAACGATCAGCACACTGGAAGGGCTGTGTTCACCTTTGATTTTAGTGAAGGGGTTAGTGGTGTCGATTCCAATAGCTTAGAAGCTCACCCAGCCGATGACGATTAGCTTCGCGGCAAGAGAGGTACACCTGCTGCATTGGGAGGAGCCGCTGTAGCTGGTGGTCATGCGCTTACCCAGGACGAGCAGTTAGGGTTGGAGAGCATCCTGGTGCGGGAATGGAAGCCGCGGCACAAACTGCTAGGCCTGGTGGCTCTGCTTATATCCTTCCTATCGGACTGCCGGGGGACGGAAAGGCTGCCTTTCGTTGTACCCTCTTGCGTTGGAGGTATGGTGCGGATCAGCAGGCGAATGGCGCTTGGCGTAATCTCTATGGCCTTCGCGCCGCCCTCGGCAATCTCTGGCAAGAACACACCCCGACCTTCCAGGGGAGCCCTTGAAGAAATTCGGGGTGTGTCATGCCAGGCGCCAGAACCACTGGTGCACTTTTCACATACTGGGTGAAGTTAGCGGCCCTTCCACTCTGGCTTGCGTTTCTGGGCAAAGGCTAATGGCCCTTCCCTAAGGTCTTCAGAGGTTCTCCAGGCCTTCACGAGTTCGAAATCGGCCTTCAAGGCTTCATCCAGAGGCATACGCAAGCCGAGCATCGCCGCTTGCTTACTTGCACGCACGGATATCGGCGCACACTGAAGGATATCGTTGGCCCAGCGCTCGGCAGTCGCCATGAGCTGATCGGCCGGCACTACCTCGTTGACCAGGCCCAGTCGATAGGCCTCCTGCGCCGTGATCGGTTTGCCGGTGAGAAGCATGCCCAAGGCGATCTTTTGGGGAATCATGCGGGGTAAGCGATGCACTCCGCCAGCGGCGGCCATAAACCCGACGGTCGGCTCCGGCAGCCCGAGGCGGGCATGTTCGGCAGCAATGATAATGTCGCAGGCCAGCGCCATCTCCAATCCGCCGCCTAGGGCCAGGCCATTGAGTGCCGCGATCATCGGCTTCCAACACTCGAACTCGGCGGTAATGCCACCAAAGCCACCCGGATTCGGCGCCAACTGTGCGCCCGCGTCGCCAGCACGCGAAGCGGCGTACTTGAGGTCGTTGCCGGCTGAGAAGGCCCTATCACCCGCCCCGGTGAGGATCGCCACCCAGACGTTAGGGTCATCGCGGAAATCGCTCCAGATCTCCCAAAGCTCCGCGCTAAGAGGTGGATGGACAGCGTTCATGACATCCGGCCGGTTGATGGTGATGTAGGCGATCTTGCCCTTCTTCTCGTACAGAGCGTACTGGTAGGCCATGGTTCTTCCTCCCTCTTTAATTTTCCATCGCGACCTGGCCATATGGTACTACTGATAGCCGAAACGGTCAACTACCTAAAGGAAGCTGTGCGCTGACCGATAATACATCCAGGAACTCGAAGCGTGGAGCGTGTTATGAGACTGTCGCTGAACGCCTCAGAAGAAGACCTGAGGGTCTTCCTTGAAGAAGCCGACGAACAGCTTCAAATGATGGATGAAGACCTCATTTCGCTGGAGAAGGACCCGAATAACACAGAGTTGCTGCAAGAGGTTTTCCGTGCGGCGCACACCCTGAAGGGCTCATCCGCGACTATCGGCCACACAAAGATGGCGCGTCTGACGCATGCTATGGAGACCGTCCTGGATCACCTGAGAAAGGGCGATCTGAGCGTCGGAAAGCCGGTGATCGACGCCCTCCTGCAGGGGCTGGATTGTCTTCGCGTCCTAAAGAGCGAAGTGGAGACTCAGGAAGAGAGCGGCATAGACCTGACTTCGGTCCTGAAGGAGTTGGAGGACGTCGGCCAAGTCCTGGCGGGTGACGCTTCGGCAGGTGGGGTGGGAGACAAGCCAATCCGCTCCCTCCTGCTTCTTGATCACGAGCGCCAGTACCTGGAAAGCGAGACGGTGAAAGGGCGCTCCGTCTACGAGTTGACGGTTCTGTTGGAGGAGAACAATCCCTTGGCCCAAGCACGAGCTTTCCAGGTGCTGTGGGAACTGGCCTCTGTCGGCAAGGTAGTGAAGTCCATTCCCACATTGGCCGAGATCGAGGCCGGCGAAAAGGTAGGGGATCAGATCCGGGCCCTACTGGCAACTGATGCCGACGCCGAACAGGTCCGCACCCGATTGGCATTCATCAGTGACATTCAGGCAATTGATCTGCAGGATTGGAACGCCCAGCATAAGGTCGACGAACGCAGACAAAACCAGTCAGCAGCAGCCTTCAAGGGTGACGATCGGCGCCTCATGGATCTTGGCCCGGCAGCGCGTGGCAAACCCCCGGACGAGATGTTGCGGATCGCGGCGCAGAAGCTAAATCAAATGAGTCGGACAGTGCGCATCGACGTGGAACGTCTCGATGCTCTTATGAACCTTGTCGGCGAACTGGTAATCGATCGCACAAGACTCCTGCAGATCGGCAGTGAACTGGAGCACCGGTATGCTGACGAACAACTGGTTCGAGACTTGGCAGAGACTTCTCAGCACGTGGGAAGGATCACCGATCAACTGCAAGAGCAGATCATGAAGAGCCGCATGCTGCCGATCGAGACGGTCTTCAACAAGTTCCCCCGCCTGGTGAGGGATCTGGCCGTGAAGATGAACAAGAAGGTTGATTTCGTCATCGAGGGCCAGGAGACCGAACTGGACCGCTCGGTGATTGAGGAAATCAGTGATCCACTGATCCACCTCTTGCGCAACGCTGTGGACCATGGCGTGGAGTCGCCCGAGATCCGGCGTGCATGCGGAAAGCCAGAATCGGCGTTGGTGCGACTCTCTGCCCGACATGAAGATAATCACATCCTAATCACCCTAGAGGATGACGGAAAGGGCATCGACCTGTCGAGAGTGAAGCGCTCGGCTGTTGAAAAGGGCCTGATCTCACCCGAAGTGGCCGATCGTCTCTCCGACGAAGAGGCGATGGGCATGATCTTCGAGTCAGGCCTTTCCACGGCAAGCAAGGTCAGCGATATTTCTGGCCGGGGGGTGGGCCTGGACATCGTACGCACCAATATCGAGAAGCTCAATGGCACCGTCAGTGTTCAAACCAAGTTGGGGCAAGGGACGACGTTTGTCGTCAGGCTGCCACTCACGCTAGCGATCATTCAGGCATTGCTGGTATCGGTAAGTAGCAGAACGTACGCCATCCCTCTCTCCTCGGTGACCGAGACTCTGCGCTTTGCCAGGTCCGAGATCAAGAGCGTCAACAAGCGAGAAGTGGTGCAGCTCCGTGGGGGTGTCCTCCCTCTTATTTGGCTGCGCAAAGAGCTTGGCAAGAACGGCGGATCAATGAACGACAACGGTCGGCTCTTCGTTGTCTCTGTCCGTTACATGGATAGACAAGTTGGCCTGGTGGTTGATTCATTGGTCGGTCAGCAGGAAGTGGTGATCAAGCCGCTTGGCAGCTTCATTGGCGACATCAAGGGAATTGCTGGAGCGACGATTCTCGGCGATGGTCGAGTGGCTCTCATTCTTGATGTTGCCAGCCTAGTGAAGCGGGTGATCGAAGAGCAGACCCGGGGAGTTCAGGTGCATGTTGGGCACGAAGTATACATTAACTGACAAGCAGGTAGAGGCCCTCCAGACTGTAGTGCGGCAGGGGACCGAGGAAGCTGCCAAAGGACTTTCAGCCATGGTGGGCCAAGAACTGAGAGTGTTCTCACCAGGCATTGAGCTTGTGACGCTGGCCAGCATACCCCATCGAATGGCCTCGCCAGGCGAACCCGTTGTCGGCATTTACCTGTGCTCGAGCGGAGACATCCGGAGCCACTTCACCTTGACCTTTACAGTTGAGGCTGCCAAGCAGTTGTGCGACATGTTGCTAGGCCAGCCAGAAGAATCGACCGTCGAGCTGGGCGCCATGGAACGCTCGGCACTTGGGGAGGTAGGAAATATCACTGCCTCCTACTTCCTAACATCTTTGGCAAAGGTGACTGGGCTTGTGATTCACCCTTCTCCCCCCGCGGTGCTGGTGGACATGTGTGGAGCGGTCCTCGATATCGCCATAGCCGATATCGGGCAGCACGCCGACGACGCATTGATCATGGAAACGAGCCTCTTGCTGGACGGGCGTCAAGTAACAGGCTACTTTCTGGCCATGCCCGATCCTCGATCGTTAACAACTATCTTGGAAAGCTTGGAGAAATGACTACCGAAACAGCCGAATCCATAGCAGTGGGCTTAGCGGAGATACGGGTCTCGAGGAGCGCCGCAGACGTCTTAGTGGCTTATGGATTGGGTTCATGTGTCGCAGTCTGTGCATACGATCCGGGAAGCAAGGTAGCTGGCATGGCCCACGTGATGTTACCGCAGGGCGAATGCCGGGAGGATAACGGGTCGGCTGGCAAGTATGCTAACACCGCTATCCCGGCGCTCCTAGATTGTCTTGCGAAGGCCGGCGCAGAACGGCACCGGCTTGTAGTAAAGATCGTGGGCGGAGCACAGATGCTCCCCGGATTAGAACTGGGGAATACCTTTAATATCGGAGCCAGGAACGCAGAGGCGGTGCGGAGTAGCCTAGTCGCGGCAGGAATTCCTATTGGTGCCGAGGATACAGGCGGAAACTACGGCCGAACTGTCCACCTGCACGCCGGGACGGGGAAGACCATGGTCAGGACGGTCGGAGGAACAAGCAAAGAGATTTGAGGTGGTAACCAGCCGTCAGCCACCAGCAATCAACCAGGTGATGGGTGGCGTGCGATAGATGTCGCCGCTTGCAAGCTGCGTAGACAGCGGGACGCATCGCAGCGGAAGGCTCGAAGCTGATGGCTGATAGCTGAACGCTGATAGCTGACAGCTTAGAGGGGGGAAGCATGGCACTGGTAATGGTCGTAGACGACGCTGCGTTCATGCGCATGCGATGCGCAAAACTGCTCAAGGATCATGGATATCAGGTTGTCGAAGCAGAGAATGGCGTAGATGCTGTTCGCAAGTATCAGGAGAAGAAACCTGACGCCGTACTCATGGACATCACCATGCCCGAGATGGACGGCCTCGCGGCACTTAAAGAAATCAAGAAGCTCGACCCCACAGCCAAAGTCGCCATGGTCACGGCTCTCGGTCAGCAGTCGATGGTCATTGATGCCCTAAAATCAGGAGCCAAGGACTTTGTGCTCAAACCTTTTGAGCCCGCCCGCATGCTGGGAGCGCTACAGAAGCTCCTCGGGTAAGTTCCGCGCAAATGTTGAGGAGAAGGAGACATGGCCGAGGCAATCAGGGTCCTGGTGGTAGACGACTCGGCTTTCATGCGACATACCATCACCACCAAGTTGCTCAACGAGGCTGACATCACTATCGCCGACGTGGCTAGGGATGGCTTCGAAGCCGTCCGGAAGGTGGAAAGCCTGCGCCCAGACGTGGTGACGATGGACGTAGAGATGCCGCGTATGGATGGTCTGGCCGCGCTAGAACAGATCATGAGGACCAATCCATGCGCGGTCATAATGCTCAGCAGTACCACTATTGAGGGCGCGGCAACTACCATCCGGGCGCTGGAGCTAGGAGCTGTGGACTTCGTAGCCAAGCCTTCTGGGTCAGTCTCCATTGACATCTCCAAGGTGCGGGAGGAACTGCTCAGCAAGGTTAGGCACGCCGCGAGAACCCCGCTCTCTCGCCTGCGGCCATTTGTAAACCGGCACAAGGTGATCCCCAGCAAGGGGCCGTCGCTCCACGGGCCGGCGAGATGCCAAAAGATCATAGTTGTCGGCAGTTCTACTGGGGGGCCGAAGGCGCTCTACGAGGTCGTACCTAGCTTGCCATCAGACATGCCAGCGACCATGCTTATCATTCAGCATATGCCCGCAGGCTTTACGAAATCGCTCGCCGAAAGGCTGAACGAACTTTCCCAGATCGCCGTGAAGGAGGCCGAAGACGGCGAACCGCTGCGCCATGGTATGGCGTTGATGGCGCCTGGCGACTTTCACCTCCTGGTCACCAGCGCTGGCCGGGTTCGGTTGGATCGAGGACCGCGGGTGCACGGCGTGCGACCGTCGGTAGATGTCACCATGGAATCGCTGGCCAAGTTCACAGGCGCAAAGTGCCTTGGTGTAGTCCTCACCGGGATGGGCACAGATGGTACTTATGGTGCCAGACTCTTGCGCCAGGCCGGCGGCACAGTCATCGCGGAGGACGAGTCAACCTGTGTGGTCTACGGCATGCCGCGGAGCGTGGTGGAAACGGGCAATGCCGATATGATCGTCCCTTTGCCTCAGGTTTCAGAAAGCATCGCCTCCTGGGTGCGGGATAGGACGCGAAACGATGGATGATCTAGGTTACTACGCATTCCAACAGAAGGCCCTGCAACTTGTCGGCGTAGATTTGACTTGCTACAAGGCCGAACAGATGCAACGCCGCTTGGGAACGCTGATGGCAAGGTCCAATGTGCATACCTTCGCCGACTACTCACGTTTACTGGAGCGGGATCAAAGCAAGCAGAAAGAGTTCCGCGATTTCTTCACCATTAACGTCTCGGAGTTCTTCAGGGATCAACCAAGGTTCGTCGAGCTGCACCAGAAGATCCTGCCGGCGCTCTTGCAGGCGAACCGGCGGCTGAAGATCTGGAGCGCCGGATGCTCCAACGGCGCGGAACCCTACTCTGTAGCAATGATTCTCGATCAACTGACACCACATCAGTCCCACACGTTGCTAGCCACAGACATAGACGAACGAATTCTGGCGAGGGCAGAGCGGGGCGAGGACTACGGCGCCGCCGATGTGAAGAATGTTCCGCCCCAGCTACTAAGTCGGTACTTCATCAAGACTGGTGAAAACCGTTACGCTGTGAAGAATGAGATCAAGCGGATGGTTTCTTTTCGCCAGCACGATCTGCTGACTCAGGAATTCGACGACCACTTCGATCTGATACTCTGCCGGAACGTCGTCATCTACTTCACTAATGAAGCGAAGGACCGGCTATACCGAAAGTTTGCCAACGCGCTCAAGACCGGCGGGATCTTGTTCGTGGGAGGCACCGAGATCATTATGAACGCGCGAGAAATCGGGCTGGAATCCACCCTTTGCTCCTTCTACAGGAGAAAAGGATGAATGGCGAGGTGGCGTTGATGGCCGGACTGCAAGTCGTCGATGCAGAAGGAAAGGCTAAGGCGAATCGGATCCTGGCTGAGTTAGACGATCTGGCGCCCCTGCCGCAAGTGGTGACCAAGGCATTGGAACTCATCCACGATTCGAGCTCCAATGCCAGAGAGCTCTCCCAAGTGCTCAGCCTTGATCAGGCCCTGGCTGCAAAGATGCTCAGCTTGGCGAACTCGGCCTACCATGGTATGCCACGACGGGTGACCACGATCACCGAGGCGGTGGTGAGGCTGGGCTACAATTCGATCAAGGGGTTGCTGATTACCGCATCCGTAGCCGGCATGCTACAAAAGAAGGTGCCAGGCTATGGCTTGGAGCAAGGTAGCCTTTGGCAGCATTCCATCAGCACGGCGATCGGCTCACGGCTTATTGCCCAGCGTCTGCGTCACGGCCGGGCCGAGGAGGCATATATTGTCGGTTTGCTGCACGACGTGGGCAAGATCATTCTCGACCGAGTGATGAGGAAAGACTTCGCCTTGGTATTGAAGCGGGTGAGCGAAGAGCAGGTCCCCTTTAGTACCGCTGAACGAGAGATCTTCGGCTTTGACCACGCCTACATTGGTGGGCTGGTCGCGCAGAAATGGTGTTTGCCCGACCACTTCGCCGACGCGATCGCCCACCATCACTGTCCGAGCGAAGCGGTGGTGGAGAAGGACATCGCGGCTATCGTTCATGTGGCCGACGTGGTTAGTATGATGCTAGGCATCGGTATTGGCGGCGATGGGCTATACTACCAGGCCGATGCAAGCGCTGTATCATCTCTTCACTTGGAGGCCCAAGATATCGAACAGCTGATGTCAGATCTGGCGCAGTTCACGGCGGATGTGCAGCTATTCCTGATGGTCGGCGGTGAGGGTGTTGGCCACAAGAAAAGACAGAAAGGGACATGAAGTGAAGGTTGAATTCATCAATCCTTTCATCGAAGCAGCGATAGAAGTACTGCAGTCTGAGATTGGCGGTGACGTGGAACGAGGTCCGCTCACTCTGCACAAGTCAGCATACACCACCCAGGAAGTGACCACTCTAATCGGGGTTACTGGCGCTGTACGGGGGATCGTGCTATACGGCATGGCGGAAAAGACCGCGAAGGCACTGGTATCCCAAATGGTGGGGCAAGTATTCACCGAACTGGATGATCTAGCCCAGAGCGGTATCGGCGAACTAGGAAACGTGATCACAGGCCGCGCGAGCATCCTGCTGTCCGAAAATGGTTTCTCATCGAACATCGCCCCGCCGATCTTGATCGTCGGAGCGGGCACGATGATCTCGACCTTGGACATCCAACGACTAGTCGTACCGCTGAAGACCGCTTGTGGGACAATCGAAGTGCAGGTGGCATTGAGGAACGGGCAAGGGCGGGTCGGGTAGGCCGAGTACTAAAGTCTGGTCAAGAAAGGGACTTTGGTTTCGCCCATCGGTAGCTGGCGCTCATTGGCACAAGTAGGCTACGCCTGTAGGATATATCCGCTATGATAAGGATCACACGGCTAGACGGGAGCGAGCTTCTCATTAATGCAGACCTAATCGAGTTTATTGAGACCACTCCAGACACTGTGCTCTCGTTGCTAAACAACAAGAAGATGGTAGTAAAGGAACCGGCCGAGGAGATCGTGAGGCGCGTGATCGCCTACAAGCGAAGGATCTTGAGCGGCCCGGTTCAGTTTGGCGAGGAGACTTGCGCGACGATCGGCGCAAATAGGGAGGCGTAAGCTGGGTTTCTCCACTGGTATCGGTCTGGTGCTTGGCTTTGGTGCAATGGTAATGTGCATACTGCTCGAAGGGGGGCAGCTGAAGGCTTTCTTCAGTCCTTCGGCGGCTATCATGATCTTCGGCGGCACGCTCGGCGCCACCCTGGTAAGTTTTCCGCTGCAACGGGTGCTTCAACTACCCAAGATCATCGCCAGGTGCTTCGTCAATGATCCCCATAAAGGACATGAGCTGGTAGCCCTCTTCGTGACCCTGGCCGAAAGGGCCCGCCGGGAAGGGCTCCTCTCGTTGGAGGAAGAGGCTGGCAAGATCGGAGACAGCTACCTTAAGAAAGGTATCCTGCTAGTGGTAGACGGTACCGATCCGGAGATGGTGCGGAGCATCCTCGAGGCCGAGATCGCCTCCATAGGCGAACGTCACGAAGCTGGCTTTGGCATGTTGGAGGCCATGGGTGGATATTCTCCGACCATGGGCATCATCGGCACCGTCTTAGGCCTAGTGAACGTGCTGGGTAACCTAAAAGACCCTGAGCATCTTGGCGAGGCCATCGCCGTGGCCTTCATCGCCACCTTGTATGGTGTTGCCTTCGCTAATCTGGTCTGGCTGCCACTCGGCGCCAAGCTGAAAGCAAAGAGCAAAGAGGAGGTCTTCCTGCGCGAGCTGATGATGGAAGGAATCCTTTCAGTGCAGGCAGGCGATAATCCCCGCGTAGTGCGCGAGAAGCTGGAGTCTTTCCTGCCGCCCGCGGACAGGGGTGAGAAGAACGTGGCCGAAGAAAAAAAGGAACACGCCGGCGTGGAGAGTCGCGAGTTCGCGGCACGGCCTTCGGCCTCGGGGAACTAAGTAGTTGTCAGTTAATTGTGAATGGTCATTGGGGCAGCGGATCGGCAACGGCATCGGCTTCCAGCCCAGGCCTTCGCCGGAGCCGGAACCTGTTGACTGACAACTATTAGCGATTAACTACCTAGGCAACAATGAATAATGAAGAAGAGGGCAAAGGCCGAAAAGAAGGACAATAATGAGCGCTGGCTGCTGACCTATTCCGATCTGATCACCCTGTTGATGGTCTTTTTCGTCGTAATGTTTGCCATTTCCAAGGCCGACGAGAGGAAGTTCGCGATGTTCAGTGCTTCGATGCAGCGCGCCCTACTGGGGGGTATACTAAGCGGGGACACGGTCGCCCAGGTCTCAGCAGCGGGGGAAACCGGCGGCGATGCGTTGTTGGAAACGCTCGCCGGGATTCGCGCGGCAATGCAGAAGCTGGCGCAGGAACAAGGTGTGAGCTCTGGGGTGGACGTGCGGTTATCCCGAGAAGGGATTGTCGTGGATCTCTCGGGCAGTCTGCTATTCGATTCGGGAAAGGCGGACCTGAAGCCAAAGGCCAAGGTCTTCTTGAACGAAATTGCCATCGAGCTGCGACAGATACCCAACGAGATCCGCGTAGGCGGCTATACCGATAACATCCCGCCGAATTCACCGCTCTATCCGACCAATTGGGAGCTCTCGACAGCCAGAGCACTCGCCGTGAGCCGGTATTTGATCGAATCCTGCGGCATCCCGCCAGAAAGGGTAGGGGCAGCTGGCTATGGCGAATACAGACCAGTTGCCAATAACGACACTAGAGAGAACCGGGCTCTCAACCGGCGCGTCGAGATCGTGATCATCTATCCCGAAGCTGCCGCCAACTTCGTCGAGCAGTAGTGGACAGGAGGCTACCGTCATCTCCGTTTGCGCCGGAATCTAGATCTCCTCAAGCAGCAAGAGACGGGAGGCTACTTAGGCAACCATGAAGAAGATCTTGGGAAAGAAGGCAATCATCGCCGCTGGGGCGATCACGTTGCTGCTGGCCGCGGGATTTTTTGTCCTTCCGCGGTTCATATCCGCCCCACTTCAGATCACGGTTGGTGTCGCTGGCGCCAGCGGGATGGCTGGCGAGCCCTTCCCGCCCTCCTCGACCCCAACGCCCGAAGGGCGTCCAGTGGGCCTCATGTATACTACTAAGGAGCGTGTTGTCAACCTTGCCGATGCTGGCGGCTACCGCTACCTCAAGATCCAGGTAGTCCTTGAGTTTGCTCTTCCGGAGAAGGAGGCTAAGAGCCTGAAGGGGGCGGCCTACACCAAGAAGCAAGAAGAGTTCACCAACGAAATGTCGGCGAGACGCGGCCCTATCATCGAGGATATTATCGGTACCGTGACCGGCAGTAAGACTGCCGCAGCGATTTCGACCACGGAAGGGAAGGACAACTTGAAGCAGGAGCTCATCAAGCGGCTGAACGAGGTGACTGGGGAGGACCACGTTACCAACGTGTACTTCACGCAGTTTCTCGTGCAGTAGCATCCTCGCGAGCGGCATGTCATGGAGAGAATCTCTGTCCACGCGGTGATGGATTCTGACAATTTGTGACACGGCAAGGAAGGAATGGATAGCAAGGTTCTCACACAGGCCGAAATCAACGCCCTTCTGGGTGCCTTCGCCGAAGAAACCGAAGGGGTTCCGGCGTCGGAACCGGCTTGGCTGAGCAAGAACATCAAGGCCTACGATTTTCGGCGTCCGGACAAGTTCTCCAAGGATCACATCCGCGCTCTGCAGATGCTTCACGAGGCCTTTGCCAGGCTCGTAGCCTCCTCGCTGTCGGCCTACCTGCGTGCCGCAATTCAGGTTCATCTGGTTTCCGTGGAGCAGACCCTCTACGACGAATACATCCAGCAACTGCCGAATCCGACCATGATCAACGTGATCAGTATGGAACCGCTGCCCGGCAGAGTCATTCTGGAGATTAATCTCGGCATTGCCTTCGGCTTGATCGATCGTTTGTTGGGCGGCGCAGGCAAGATCATGCAGAAGGCCAGAGAGGTGACCGACATCGAACTGGCGTTGCTGCAGGGTCTCACCGCGAACATCCTAACGGCTCTTAAGGAATCGTGGAGCAATATTGTCGATATCAGTCCGAAGCTAGAGGATACCGTGTTCAGCCCGCAAGTGATCCAGGCAGCTATGCCCGGCGATGTGGCTATCCTTCTGGTGTTCGAGATCAAGCTCATGGGCAACTCGGGCACGATAAGCGTTTGCCTTCCTTTCACTGTTCTGGAGCCTGTGGCCAGCAAACTTAGCACTCAGGTTTGGTTTTCCGGCGCCAGGCGAAACGGGCCCGAGTCAGCCCCGACCGACGTGAAAAGCCAACTGGCGCGTGTGTCAGTGCCAATCTCGGTTCAACTCGGTCACATCGACGTCACTCTCCAAGAACTGCTTTCACTGCAGGTCGGAAACGTGGTTCGGCTCGACACGCCGATTGATGGGGAGATAGGAATACTAGTGGGCGACAGCGTGAAGTTCCTAGGGCGGCCTGGTCTCTCGCGGGGAAAACTGGCCGTACAGGTTACCAGGGAGATGTTGGAAGAAGAGGTGAAAGACCTTGAGTGACAGCCAGCAGGGAAAGGCGCTGTTTTCTGATGACTTCATCGGCGACGATGAGGGGTTACTGGGGATGGACAGGATGGAAGAGATGCAGGCGCCAGCCCGAGGGCCAGGAGAGAGCATACCGGTGGCAAGAGCAGAGTTCACGTCTTTCACGTCGCCGAGCGATCTTCAGCCCATCGGGAATATCGATCTCCTCCTCGACGTAGTGCTGCGGGTGACCGTGGAGCTAGGACGAAGCTCCCTCTCGATAAGAGAAGTGTTGGCGCTAGGACCCGGATCGGTGATCGAATTAGACAAGCTAGCCGGCGAAACCGTCGACGTCTTGGTCAACGGCACGCCCATCGCCAAGGGTGAAGTAGTGGTGGTAGATGAGAAGTTCGGAGTCAGGATCACCGACATCGTCTCTCCCGCCAAGCGCGTGGCTGCCCCGCTATGATCAGGCGGTTGTCCCTCGATCTCAAGAGAACGGCGGTCATCCTAGTTGCTGTCGCATTGGTGCTCCTGGCTGCCGGCTATCTGCTGATCCCGGGAAGTCCATCGGTGGGCAGTTCCTCTGCGGCCCCGGCAGGATCCAGTACAACAGAGAAGGCCGCTCCGGCTCCGACGGTTACCGCCGAACCTGCCGGCGGATACATTGTTGGCGACTACGCAAGCATGTCCAACCCCATCGCCGGGGAAGACTCCGCCACAGATTGGTGGGGGATCGGCCTCGGGCTAGTGCTGAAGCTCGGCTTGGTCGTGGGCCTGATCTACGCCTGCGTCTGGGTCCTCAAGCGGCTCATGCGCAAAGGCGGAACGCTACCCAAGGGCGCCAGGAATCTACGCATCCTTGAGACCGCCTATCTAGCCCCCGAGCGCTCCCTGCACATCGTGGCCGTGCAGGACAAGCTGCTGGTGTTGGGGGCCACGCAAGCCCAGATTTCATTTCTCACCGAACTCGATCCTGTGGGCCTTCCCGAGGTATCGCCAAATCCCAAGGCCGACCACGGGCCTGAAAGCTTCGCCTCGTTGCTGAAACGCCTCAGCGACCAGGTCAGGCCGCGCCGCGCTACGGCAATTTCCTCCCCAGCCTCGTTCGCCGCCAGCGAGACGGCCGGGCATGCCGACTTTGGCACGGCCTCAAACGCGGCTCTAGTGCGCGCGGCCTCCACGGCACTCCAGGACCCGACTCACCCGCTCGGCGCTGAGCTATTGGATGCCGGCGCCTACGTCCGGAGCCTGACTGCCAAGATCAGAGGCTCAGCATCGCGGAACTAGCTCATCGCTGAACCCAATGAGAACCGTGTGGGAGACAGTCCGCACCGCTGAGAACTGGCAGCTGCGGACTCCTCTCGGACCCCTCGCCGTCTCACCAATCAACGATCTGACAAACCGGTCGTCATCTCGAACACCCATCTCGCACAAGGTGAGATTCCGGCAACGCCAAGTGTCCGGCAAGAAACGGCCTATCGGCCACGCGTCTAGCCTTCGGCTGACTCTGCCGTACGGGCGATCATCAACTCGGCTCACTTGGCTATCGTTCGTGTCCACGACTACGTTGCTGCTGCCGAGGGGATCGCTCAGGATGTGGTAGAGGGTTCCTCGCTTGCGCATCGCCATGCGCTGGCCATTGGCGTAGTAGCACTTGGTCTCCTCCCCGGTGCTCAGGTTCTTCTCGTACAGGTTGCCGATCTGGACCGTGGTGTTACTCGGGCTGCTTTCGGTGTAGCTGGCGATGTAGGCATCCCCACGGCGGATCGAGTGGTGGAAGCGCCAGGCGAGACTGGTGGGCATCGAGCGGCTGTACCAGCCCGCTACCGGCGGATTGTCTCACTCGTGCACCTTCATCCGGAAGCCGTTCATATCATCCATCTCATGCATCTTGAGGATCGCCACGTACCAGGTGTTCACCTTGATCGGGTTGAGCAGGTCTTGGGGACCGTACCAGCCGGTGCCATCGTTGTACTGGGCGAAGTAAGTCTTGCCCCTACCTGCGTTCAGGCACCAGCGGCGGCAGACCCCTCCACTCTGGTTCTCCAGGGCGAAGTGGGATACCGTGTCGGCCTGGTCGACCTTGAACTCTACCCTCGTCTCCATGCCACTGGTCAGCGCGTGGGCGCTGCGGCAGAAGTTGCCGTTCCAACCGTTGTTGATTCCGACCGACTTCACCGTGTGCTGGCTATCCTCCAGCCAGCCCAGCGTCTGGTAGCCGTTGTGGACCCAGTTGCCGTTGGCGCTCTTGAACGGCTCCGTGAAGGTGTTCACCGGGCCGGTCGTCTTCACCCACTTCCCGTCGCCGTCGTAGACGAAGGTGGTGGTGCTTCCCCCGGTAGGTGATTTGGGTCGGGCGGTTCTCCACGTCCCAGGTGATCGTCCGCCCCTCTCCCGCCGTCAGGTTGCCGTTGGCGTCGTAGGTCAAGGTCTGTGGGCCGCTACCCAGATCTTCAATTCTGACGTCGTCGAAGTTGATCACTTCGCTCCAAGTGCTCATCCCCACCGTGCCGGCGGCAAAGGTGCCGTCGTTAATGTTGAAGAGGAAAACACCGTCGATGCAGCCATTGAGGTTGGAACCCAGCGTCTCGATTGTCAGAGTGTACCACTGGTTGGCTGGCCTCTCCGAACCAGCCATGCCGTAGTCGCCCATTCCGATGCGGACCCCGTTTACTGTCCGAACCAGGCTTAGGCCAGAACCATTGACGCGCGCCGAGTAGAACTTGTTGGCATTCTGCCAGCGGAAGTGGGTTGTCGGCGGACGTGGTCGGGAACTCGGAGAGCATCCCGAGCATCACTACTGCCAGCGGAAGTGGGTTGTCGGCGGACTGCCCACCAGACTCTGCTTGGCTTTCACCGTGTAGCGGCAGTTGTGCCAACCTGAGCCGTTCTTCGCCGTGGCCAAGGAGATCGCCCGGGAGTTGGCGTTGTCAAAGTGATGGTGGGCGCCATAGCTGAACAGGGCCACGCCACGGTCGGCAAAGCTGGCATCGGCCGCCCCTAGGTAACACACGCCGTCGACAAAGCCATACATTCTGTTGCCATATACCAATACTTCAGGCGGTAGGTCTGGTTAGGGTTCCAGGAGATGGAAGCGGAGGCTAGCATCGTTCCCGCACCATTCACGTCTCGCCAGAAGGAGATCTGACCTGGGGACAGGCGCAGGAAGCAGAAGTTGTTGTCGTGGTAGCGGAAACCCAGGGCCATGGCGCCACTGTTCGAGCCAACTTCCCGCATGTCGGCCTCGACGGTGTAATCCACGCGCTGCTCGCTGCTTGGGATGTTCCAGAGAGCGATCTTCCAGCCGCTGTTGGTGTCCGTCCAGTTGCTGTACTCGCCGTTCTCCCATGCCCACTCTCCCTCTACCGGAGCCTGGGCTCCGGCGCCGCTATCGAAGTTCTCCACCGACGCTTTCGGAGTGCCGCTGTAGCTGCCGTCATGGTTCTCGGTCCAAGTCCCCGCTTGCTGCCACCAGTCTGAGGTGTAGGAATTGAAGGTCTCGGACGTAGGGACCATCGCCCCATTCAACGTCCCCCCGCTGGCATTCCACGAGCCTGCGGGCGTATCCCAGTTCGCCGTACCGCCACTGCTGAAGTCGTCGGCGAACAGCGCAGTGTTGTTGCTGACCGCGACGCTGGAGATAGCGTGGGGGTCACCTGGGTCATAGGCATAGCTAGAGGTGGCGACAGCGCCTTCAGTCTTGCTCATTAGGTTGTCAATGGCGTGGTAGCTGTAGGCGGCGGCGTGGGTGTTCGTCTGATTGTATTGCGCCGAGGTCAGGCGGTCGAGATAGTCGTAGCTGAAGTCCACGGTACCGGCACCGTTGGTAGGTGTTGCATCGACGACGCGACTGACGTTGCCGACCTGGTCGTAGGCATATTGAAGGTCTTGGATCGTACTGCTACCGCCCACCACGGCGTTCATCCGCCACAACTTGCCGAATTGCCCCAAGCTCGATTCGGCTGGCGCATCGTCGACATCGCCCATCCCCGCACCATTGTAGCCATGGTAGCCGTACTTGGCGACGATGCTGCTGCCTAGCGTGAAGCTCTTCGCCTGGCCTTGAGCATTGTAGGTGGCATTAGAGAAGTAGACGTTGGTGCCAGCGACGCTGTTCACTCGGGTGGCGGCGTCGTAGCTGCTGGTCACGGTCTCGTTATCTGGATAGATAGCACCCCGCAGTTGGTCCATCGCGTTGTAGGAGGAGACGATGGTGTAGGTCTGACCTTGGATGGCCCGCTCCTCTTTCGTAGCGCGACTTCGGACATCGTAGTACCACTTGGTTATGCCGCTGGCATTGGTCATCGTGGTGCGGTGGCCAATGTGGGGAATGGGGTAGGAAGAGCCATGGTTACGGTCGTAGTCGTAGGAGGCCAGACTGGCGCCAGGAGGCGATTCTTTGCGAATTAGCTGTCGAGCTTATCGTAGAAGAAGGAGATGGTGTTGCCATTGGCGTCGGTTTGGGGCTGCAGGACGCCGGAAGGGAAGTACGAGCAAGTGGAGTGTCCCATGTCGGGGTCGAACATCTCCGTCTTGCGGCTGGTATTGTCGTAGCGCATCTCTGTCACATTGCTTTGGGCATCCGTGACCAAGCGCAGGTTGTTCAGAACGTCATAGGCATAGTTGGTGCTGGCCACCACCGTATAGGGATCGTCACAGGGAGCGTTGCAGGTGCCTTGCAGTTCCTACATCTGGGGCAGCCGGCCGTAGGCGTCGGAGATGGAGTACTTCCGGTGTCCATTTGTCGTCGACGTTATTCACCAGCCAGCCGGGGTAGTAGGTCCTCTTGACCGTGCCATCGGGGTTGGTTACGAAGGACGACCGCCCGGCGGCGTCGTAGGTGTACTGAGTGCGCGGCTTGCTCGTATCGTTCCACTCGCCGCTCAGGAAGCCGACCGTACCCTGTACCATGCGCCGTATGGAGTCCCAGGCCTTGTTCCACTTGCTGTCGTAACGCACGTTCGTTAGCGAGTGGCCCCCGACATCGTCTGTGTAACCCTGCACCAGCCGGCCAAGCCCGTCGTAGAAAACTGCCGGGCGAACGAGGTACTGGGCGGGATTGGCGCCGCTGTCGTCCTTGCGGTGCATCGTGGTGACCTTGAGCGGCACGGTGCTCACGCCGTACTCGTATTTGACCGTGGCGTCCGGGGAGATGTCGGCCTCCGTCAGGGAGAAGACCTCTTTGAGCCGGCCGAAGACGTCGTAGATGTAGACGTACTTAGCGTTGTTCGGGTCCGTCTGGGTGAGTAGCTTCCCGGTGCAGTAGTCGTACGTTCTCCGCTCGACTTGGTTCAGAGGGTTGGTAATCGTCAGCGGGAAGGAGTGATAGGTCGCGTCAAAATCGGCACGGGGGAGCCCCGGCTCCCCCGCGCCGGGGTGGTCGGCGGTGAAGCTGCCGTCGTAGTAGCCCTCGACATTGTAGCTGGTCTCCCGCGTACGGTTGCCATAGGAGTCGTACTCGTAGAGGGTGTCGAGGGTGTGTCGGTGCGGCCGCCCGCTTCCCCTCTCACCCGGCGCACCCACCAGAGCTCGCCTTTGGTCCCCGGCGCCTGCAGCAGGACGTTGCCGTCATAGGTGTAGCAGGTGGCGGACTGCCACTGGTTGTTGGCGTCGTAGCGCTTCTCTTCGCTCGGCTTCCCCTTGTACAGGTCGCTCTGCAGGAAGTCGCTGATCGTGAGATTGCCGATGGGCTCGATGGTCTGGACTTCGGCATAGCTGCGGAATTCGTGGCCGGTCCGGCCGTCGAAGCTATCGTCGTCGTACTTGCCGCCAGAGTGCTGGTACTCCCAGTGGCCGGCGGCCGAGAAATCGCCACCATCGGCCACGGTGCGATCGGTGACGGCATAGCGCAGCATCCAGAGGCTGGAGTAGGACAAAATGACCATCAAGCCATAGTCCGAGGTGCTGCACCGAGAGACGGCTTCGTGCTGTTTCAGGCAACAGAACTAGCCCCCCTTCTCCGAGCAGCGATACTTCAGGTAGTGACCATCCCGTCCCCAATACAACATTTTAGCGCTTATATGCTCTTTGGGCTAGTACACCCGAAAGGAGGGAGAAAGCCCAAGGAATTGGGGTGAAAATTCGTCCTCACCCTCTCTCCCCATCGCTTTCAAGCGTGAGCGCGTCGCCACTTTGGGGTAAACTCTCTCCAGCACCACCACTCTTCACGCTCAAAACCAGGGGTTGAAAGAGGCTCTTCCTTACTTTTCTTGACCGAAGCCGGTCCGGATGTTATGATCATTTTAGAGCTGGCTCGCATCTGCGGACCAGTAATTCTTTATCGGAATTGACGCATGGGTTTATTCGACCGTTTTCGGAAGAAAGAACCGGAAGCCGAAAGGCAGGTTGAACAGAAGATAGATCACAGCGTGGAGCGGACCCGGGAAAACTGGTTCGGACGGGTCAAGGCCGTGTTCGAGCGATCGACGATCGAAGAGGACCTCTGGGACGAACTGGAAGAGCTACTGATCCGCGCCGACGTAGGTGTCGCCACGACCGACCTCTTGATTAACCGGGTCAAGGACCGCGTGCAGAGTGATCGCCTCAAGACCCCTGAGCAAGCACGCCGCGCTTTGCAGGACGAGATGGTGCAGGTGCTCAGTCTAGACAATGACGGCCGAGCACCGGCAAGCTCCACGACGTCCAGACTACTAGGTAGCAATGGCGAGAACCAAGCGAACCCCACAGTTGTGCTGGTCATCGGGGTCAACGGCGTCGGTAAGACCACAACTATCGCGAAGCTGGCCAAGGAATTGAGGGACGACGGTCAGCGGGTAATTCTCGCTGCAGGGGATACCTTCCGCGCGGCGGCGATCGACCAGTTGGTAGTTTGGGGTGAGCGCATCGGCGTCGACGTCGTAGCTCACAAGCCTGGCGCCGATCCGGGAGCCGTGGTCTACGACGCGATGTTGGCGGCGCAAGGCCGGCACGCCGATGTGCTGATCATTGACACGGCCGGTCGTCTGCATACCAAGTTCAACCTCATGGAGGAGCTGAAGAAGATCCGGAGGGTGCTGACCAAGGTCGATCCCACGGCCCCGCATGAGGTGCTGCTCGTCCTTGATGCCACGACCGGCCAGAACGGTCTGAGCCAAGCCAAGCACTTTACCGACGCCGTGGGCGTGACCGGGATCATCTTGGCCAAGCTGGACGGGACGGCCAAGGGCGGCATTGTCTTCGCCATCACCAAGGAACTCGGGATTCCAATCAAGTTTATCGGAACCGGCGAAACCGCCGACGATTTGGCGCCGTTTGATCCCCAGACCTACGTCGACGCCCTGTTTGCGTGAGTAGCCGTCGGCCATCAGCTATCACTTGGGGTCAAGGTCGCGCCGGCAACGATCCAGCCTCCTGGCGGCTCATAGCCGACGGCTAAGGGCTCTCTTTGCGGGAGTGCAGGCTTCACACAAGGGGGGTTGAACTGTAGCTGCACCCTTGGTGGGGACGGTTCGCCTGCGGCGAACCCCTGGGCGCCTGCGGCTACATTGTTACTGTGACTATGAGAAGATCGCAGACAACATGAGCGAGCTCATCGCTTGGTGGCTCTCCATCGAGCTCTTGGGGTTGACCTGCCTTCCTCTGGCGTTCCTTCTGTTCCGCAATCTGCCGGACAGGGGCTATGCCTTTTCCAAGGCTCTAGGATTGCTCTTGGTGTCGTATGCCCTCTGGATCACGGCCTGCTTTGGTGTGCTGCCCAATTCCCGAGGGTCCGTGATCTTCCTAGTCACCCTTCTGGCGATGCTCTCTCTGCTGCTTGTGGGGCGGGTCTGGCCGGAATTCGTCCAGTTCTTCAAGACCCGCGTGCGGCTGATCCTGTACGTCGAGGTTCTTTTCCTCATCGCCTTTCTCTTCGGCGCCTTCCTCCGCTCGCTCAGTCCAGGCATCGAGCACACCGAGCAGCCGATGGATTTCGCCTTCCTCAACGGCATCTTGCGCAGTGAGCACTTCCCCCCCCTCGACCCATGGCTTAGCGGACACACGATCAGCTACTACTACTTCGGCTACCTGATGGTTGCCGTGGTCGTCCAACTGAGCGGCGTGCCATCGTCGATCGGCTTCAACTTGGCACTGTCGATGCTCTTCGCCCTCACCGCCATTGGCGCCTATGGAGTGGTTTTCAATTTGGTCGCCCGCGCCGAAGAGAGCCGCGCCGAACGAAACCTGAGAAAGGCGTTCCTCTTTGCCCCGGTGGCTGCCTTCTTAATCCTCGTCCTCGGGAACTTTGAAGGGGTCTTGGAGATCCTATATGCGCACGGTTTCGGCAGCGCCAGTTTCTGGCAGTGGATCGGCATCGACGGTCTCAACACGCCCTATCTCAGCCCGGTCTGGTATCCCTCCGACCCTGGTTGGTGGTGGTGGCGCGCGACTCGGATGATCAATACCTTCGTGCAAGGTCAGAGCACAGACTACACGATTGCAGAGTTTCCGTTCTTCAGCTTCAAGCTCGGCGACATGCATCCTCATATCCTAGCGCTCCCGTTGGGCCTCCTGGCCTTGGCGCTGAGCCTGCAGTTTCTCTTCGAAAGGCACCAGACTGCTCGCGACGGCGAAGGCGCTATTGCCTCCAGCGCGATGGCTCTGTCATGGCAGTCACGTCTTTCGCAATTGCTGCTCGGCTACCACTGGGTTGAGGTCCTCGTGGCGATGATCGTCCTCGGTTCGCTGGGGTTCGCCAACAGTTGGGACCTGCCTACTTACCTATTCATCTTCCTGTGCGTGATCGCCATCGTGCAATACAGGCTCCATGGGCGTTGGAGCGGACGCCTCATCTGGCAACTCTTGTCGCTGGCCATGGTAGTCGGCTTGGGATCCATTCTGCTGTACATACCTTTCTACCTAGAATTCCGATCACAAGCTTCGGGGGTCTTGCCGGTCTCCGGCCCCGGCACGCGGCCGGTGCACTTTCTCTTGTTCTGGGGTGTCTTTCTTTTCCTGTTCGGCAGTCTGCTGGTCCCGGAGGTAGTGCGGGCCGTCAGAGGGGTGTCACGTAACCCGCGACAGGGTTTGTGGGCATTAGCGGCGGCATATTCGCCAGTGGTAGTCTGGCGGGTGGCGATCACAGCCAAAGACACGATGCTCCCTGGTCCGGGGACGCCAGCACACCAGGCTTGGAGTCTCTGGCTCCTGCCATTGGCCGCCGCGACAGTACTCTACGTCTTATTTCGACGCATATCAGCGGGTTTGGCGGCCATTCCTTCGGTAGATGGGTCGCTGGCTTTGGTCGATGTGCAGGGATTGAACCCTTATCCCAGCCCTCTTCCTCTCAGAGAGGAGATCTGTCCCCTCTCCCCTTGGGGGAGGGCTGGGGTGAGAGCCGTACATCCTCCGCCGGCCACTGCACCAGACCGGATAGCACCGGTGGTATTTGCGCTGCTGCTTGGCTTTGTGGGTTTGCTACTGACGCTAGGAGCAGAGCTCTTCTTCATCCGCGACGTCTTTGGTACACGCATGAACACGGTGTTTAAGTTCTACTACCAGGCATGGGTGCTGCTTGCCATCTCTTCTGGCTTTGCCCTATACTACTGTCAATCGATCTGGAACGCCATGCGCCGGCCATGGGTGCACCTGCGTTATGCCTGGTGGCTGGCGCTTCTGCTTCTGGTGGCTGGTGCGCTGGTCTATCCGCTAGCGGTTGTGCAGTCTGATCTGGGGAACAGCCAGGGATCGGGAGCGCTGGACGGCTTGGACTTCGTGCAACGGAGCAATCCTGACGAGTACCAGGCCATCGCTTGGCTGCAAAGCAATGTGCGGGGGACGCCAGTGATTCTCGAAGCGCCCGGAGATCGGGATTACAGCGAGCTTTCTCGTGTGTCGGCACGCACAGGCCTGCCTACGGTGATTGGCTGGGTCGGGCACGAGCTACAGTGGCACGGCTCCGACGCCCTCTTCCGGGGCCGCAGCCAGGACGTAGACCGCATTTACACGAGCGCAGACCAGGCGGAAATGCTCGGTCTTCTCCACCGCTACGACGTGCGGTACGTCTACGTCGGGCAGATCGAAAAGGCCAAGTACGGGACCGGCGTGAGCGACCGGTTTGCGAAGATCGGGCGAGTGGTCTTCCAAAACAAGACCGTAACGATCTTTGAGCTTTCAGCTTCCAGCAGTCGGTGACAATCTCAATGCCGTTTCTACGTTCTAAGACAAGTTCTTGTTCATAAGCCAAAGTGAGGAGGATTTCGGGATCAGTGGATGGGGCAGCAGAGGAGCGAGCGATCTTCCCTCGTTTCACCCTGGAGATCGCCCTGTGGGCGCTGCTGATCTGCGTGGCGCTTCTGGTCCGCTTATGGGATCTGGGTACGGCTCCATTGGAGGACGGGGAGAGCATACGCGCCATTAGCGCTTGGCAGCTTACTCTCTGTCAGACGCCTTTGGCCTGGCGGGAGCCGCTTACTACGGTCCTGACCGCCGCAGTTTTCCTGCTCTTCGGCGCGGGGGATTCAACCGCCAGGCTGGTGCCTCTTGTCGCCGGGATCACCCTAGTCAGCCTCTTCTTTGGACTCCGCCCAGTGATCGGACGCCCCGGCGCCTTTGGCGCGGCCTTGCTAGTTTCTCTCTCGCCATCATTCGTTTTCTTCTCCCGTTTTCTCTCGGGCGACACTCTTGCCGCGTTGCTGTCTCTCGGCCTGGTGCTTTGCTTTAGACGTTATCTGTCAGACCGGCGCTCCGAGTGGATCGTTATGGCAGCAGCGCTAGTAGCACTGCTCCTTAACGTCGGGCCGTCAGGGCTGACGTTCCTTCTGGCAGCCGGGCTAGCCTCAGTAACCCTTTTCGCCACCGGTCAGATCCCCAATGCCTGGTCTGAGGCAGTGACGTTCGCCACAGAGGATCGGCCGGGATTGCTCCGTGCCGTGGTGGTCTTCGTCGCCACCTTTGTTGCCGCCGGCACCGGCCTTCTCAGCAATGTCGGCTCCTTTGGTTGGCCAAGCTTCGGCGACTGGCTCAACCAGTTCGGGCCGAGCACCGGGGGCAGGCCGGTTTCAGCCCTGGCCGCGCTACTACTCTACGAGCCTCTGGCGCTTGGTCTAGGATTGGCTGGCGCCATCCTGCTCTTCTGGTCTTGGCGCGGCAAATCCCGCCCAGCAGATTCGGCATTCCACATTCTTTTCATGATTTGGGCCGCCTTCGGGCTGATCGTGTTCTTGCTTTCGCAACGGGAGCATGCCGGTGGAATACTCATGGCGCTACTGCCACTAGGAATTCTCGGCGGTGAGCTTGCCGGCAAGCTCGCGACGGCGACGACCCGGGCCGCTCTCAGGGATGTCGGCATCCTCCTCGCTCCGCTCCCGTTCCTACTCGTCTATCTCTGGATCCTCATCGCCCAGGGCTCCAAAGGCCTATCTGCTACACCCGCCCTGCTACTCTACATGGCGCTCGCAGCCGCGGCAGTGGTAGTCTTTCTTGCCGGGATAGCAATGCGAACTCAGGGAGCGACAGGGGTGATCATAGTCACAGCTGGAATCACCACGCTTCTCGGCGCATACAGCATACACACGACGTGGTGGGTCGCACAGCGAGATGGCCCCACGGAGTTGCTGGTCTACGCCACGCCTTCCGCCGACGTGCGTCAGGCGGCCGCGTCAATCAAGGATGTGGCTGTCGACCGAACCGCCGCGAAGAATGGCGGCGTGACGGTCCAATCGTCGTTGACGGCACCTTTCGCCTGGTATTTGCGCGACGTACCGGGGCTGCGGTTTGCGGCGGAGATCGATCCCGGGGGATCGGGCCAAGTAGCGGCGATCGGTGACGCGCCGGCCGCGAAGACGATGACGGGCTACGTCAGCCGCTGGCTGCAATTGCATAGCACCTGGAATCCGGACAGCGTGACGCCAGCACGCCTTTGGCGGTGGCTAATGTACCGCGAGCCGTATGGCACAGTGAATACGGCGCGTTTTGTTCTCTACACCAAGAGCGCGTAGCGGAACCAGCACGGGTGCTTGCCCCTCGCGTGGTAGCGAGGCCGTAGCCGCAGGCTTCATAGCTGCATCCTTCCTATGGAAGGACCGTTCTTCTGTGGGAAGACCCAGGGGTTCGCCGGTGGCAAAACGCACCTATGAGAAGCGCGGCTTCCGGCCAAGCACCCAGGCAGGGTATGCCTATACTTCAGTTAGTCCGAAGCAGAGGTCGGACTGGCATTCGGCGGAGTCCAATAATGCAAGTGCACGAGCGAGAGACGATATCTGCGCCATGTTCAGATAAACCAATAAGCAGCCGGTTGGACGCACCGGTGTTCTCCCTGATTAACCTGAACTGGGAGGTCACGCTCTATCTGGCGCTGATCTTTATCGCTGGGCTGATGCGCTTCTGGGACCTAGGCTCGCGGGCACTGCACCACGACGAGAGCTTGCACGCGCTCTATAGCTGGTACCTCTACAATGGCATGGGCTACACGCATGATCCAATGATGCACGGCCCCTTCCAGTTCCACTTCAACTCCCTGATCTATTTTCTTTTCGGCGTCGGCGACTACACGGCGCGGATCACCTACGCCTTGTTCGGCACTGTCCTGGTGGGCCTGCCCTACTTCCTTCGCCGGCACCTCGGCCGGAGTGGTGCGTTGGTCTGTGCGGTACTGCTCACCTTCTCCCCGTCTATGCTCTACTACAGCCGTTTCGCCCGCAACGACATCCTGATCGTCGTGTGGACCATGGCTCTCGTGACCGCGGCCTGGCGGTACTTAGACGAGAAGAAGCCGGCATACCTGTATATCGGAGCGGCCACGCTGAGCCTGAGCTTTGCCACCAAAGAGACCACCTTCATCACCGCCGCGATCTTTGGCAGTCTTCTAGTACTCACCATTGCCGCGAAGCTCCTGCTTCGCCGGGAGACTGCTGGTCTGGCCGCTAGACTGCGACAGGAATGGGCGAAGCCGCCGGTAGCCTTGGCCGTACTGCTCGCCACGCTTTCGCTCCCCCAGGGAGGGGCGTTCGCCCGGGTGCTATGGGAGCGCTTGGCATATCTCCCCGATACTCAGACCCCAATGACCATCTTCGGCTTCCGGCTGGCGCCAGAGAACGTCGCCGCAGGCATCGTCGTGACGGTCCTAATTGGGCTGATGGCCGCCGTCGGGCTAGCCTGGCACCGGCGACAGTGGGTGATCTCCGCGGTCATCTTCTACGGCATCTTCATTCTGCTATTCACGACGTTCTTTACCAATCCCGCCGGGTTTGGCTCGGGAATCTGGGGTTCGCTGGACTACTGGCTGGCGCAGCAAGGTTTTCGCCGGGGTGGGCAGCCCGGCTACTACTACCTGATCATACTGCCCATCTATGAGTTCCTACCCGTCCTGTTTGGGTTGATCGGGATCGTCTACTATGCCATACGGCGAAGCCTGTTCTCTTTCTTCTTGATCTACTGGGCTGCGCTGGCGCTTCTTGCCTTTAGCGTCGCTGGTGAGAAGATGCCCTGGCTGGTAGTTCACATCGCCTTGCCCTTCATCCTGCTCGCCGGCAAGTTCATCGGCGAGATCATTGACAGGGTAGACTGGCGAGCCTTCTGGCATCGTGGGGGCGTGTACTTTCTGCTCCTCGTAGCCGCATGCATCCTTGCCGCCGCGGCGATAATCGCCTCCCTCTTCCAGGCGAACGCCGGCGCTTCGCCCGGCGACTTTGTGCGCACGTTCGTCGTGGCCCTGCTCCTGGCGGCACTCATTGTCTATGCTTGGCGACAAGGCACGGCCCTGGGATGGGGCAGTGCCCTGCGGCCTGCCGGGCTACTGGTCGCAGGTGTCCTGCTAGTGTTCACCGTACGTGCCGCCTGGCAGGTATCGTACTACCATGGCGACATTCCGGTAGAGATGCTGGTTTACACCCAAAGCTCGCCGGAGATTCCGCGGATCATGAAAGAAATTGACGCGCTGGACCACAAGCTCGGCGGCAAAAAGGAATTGAAGATCAGCGTGGATAGCACTAGTAGCTTCACTTGGCCTTGGGCCTGGTACCTACGCGACTATAAGAACGTCGACTACACGGCGCTGGCGAACCTTAGCGCGCCGCCAACTAGCGAGGTGGTTTTGCTTCATGCCAGCAACGTTAGCGCTGCCCAGCCCTATCTGACCGACTATTCCCCTGGCCGCCGGTTCCCGCACCGCTGGTGGTTTCCAGAGGACTACCGCGACCTAACTTGGCCACGGTTCTGGCAAGAAGTGACGAATCCCACAAACTGGAAACAGTGGTGGGACTACTTCATGTACCGTCAATTGGCGAGCCCTCTCGGGTCGGAGGACGCCGTCTACTATGTGCGAAAGGATCTGCTAGTCGACGAGCCAGTGGCCGCGTCGCCGCCGCAGACTCTCGCCAACGTCCAGAGCAAACAGATGACCCTGCCGGCGATAGCCTCATTTGGCAGTAAAGGGAATGGCCCGGCGCAATTCAACGAACCAAGAGGCATCGCCATCGATCAGCTCGGCAATATCTACGTCGCCGATAGTCTGAACCACCGCGTGGAAAAGCTCAGCTGTACAGGTCAGCTTCTGGCATCGATCGGGGGCCAGATCGGGACAGGCGATGGGCAATTCTACGAGCCATGGGGCCTTGCCGTAGACGCCGTGGGTTTCGTCTACGTCGCCGACACTTGGAATCATCGCATCCAGAAGCTCGACAGCGACCTCAAGTTCGTGGCTAAGTGGGGAGAAAACGCCGAAAGCGGCCTCGACCCGAGAGCGAATGCCGGCAAGTTCTACGGGCCGCGGGGCATCGCCGTCGCTCCCGACGGGACCCTCTACGTCACCGATACGGGCAACAAACGGGTGCAGCATTTCGATGCCGATGGTCGTTTCCTCGGAGTCTTCGGCGGCCCGGGCAGTGGGGAGGGGCAGTTCTCCGAGCCGGTCGGGATCGCCATCGACGATACCGGCAACATCTATGTCGCGGACACTTGGAACCGCCGTGTTCAGAAGTTCGACGCGCAGTTCCATTTCATCGCCCAATACCCGGTCCCCGGCTGGGAGAGTGTAGGCATCTTGGACAAGCCGTATCTCGCCGTCGGCCAGGACGGGTCGTTCTTCGTCACCGACCCCGAGAATAGTCGCCTCCTGCAGTTTGGCGCGAACGGCGATCTCCTGGCGACGATCAACAGGCTCGGGTCCGACAAGACTTCCTTCAACCTGCCCATAGGGATCGCTGTAGACGCCAGTGGTAGCCTCTATGTCGCCGACTCGAAGAACAACCGCATTCAGAAGTTCGAGGCGGTGAGATAAGGGATGAGCAAGAGACGCCGCAGCACAACCTTCCGCGTCGCGGTGCTCCTGATCGTCGTTCTCTCTCTGGCGGGCTCGGGGCAGTGGGCGATGCGTCGTGGATTTCCGTTTCCAGATGGCATAATCGCATTCTTTGTCGCCGTGGCCATTCTCGTCAGGATTCTCCCCGGTCGCCAGTGGCTCCCAGAAGATACCGGAGAAGGGCGAGACGCCCTCGTCAGCCCTGCCAGGACTCAAGATGGGGAAACGGAGACACGGAGAACTAGTCGTCATTTCGGCGAAAGCCGGAATCCAGGCCTTCGGCAATCGTCCCTGTCGAAAATGGGGCATGCCCTGACGCGGCGCAGCTGGCTGGGCTTCGGTCTGGTCCTCGGCACGGCCATCGCCTGTGACCTTTACGCCTGCTCCTTGCTCGAAGGCAATCGGCTACCCATTCGTGGTTGGCTGTTCTTCTTGATTGCCGTAGTCTTCGCGCTCTATGCCTTCTGGGACTTAGACCGGTCATTGGTCGCCAAGCACCCGCGCTACGGCCCGCTGACGGGCACGGGACAACCCCCTGTGCCAGGTGCCGCGGTTGACCAAGTGGTTTCCGAGGAGACGCGATTGGCTGTGACCGAACCGAGGGAGCAGGGCGCGCCGCTCGAGCCCGTCGATGAGCGACACCAAGAAGGGACCCGTCTTAGGGCACCTTCCCGCGCCTTCACCAGGATCCTGAACTGGGAACTGGTCCTTCTCCTTGCCGCCGTACTGGTCGCCACCTTCTTCCGCTTCTACCGCCTAGATAAGGTCCCGTTCGGGGTCTGGTACGACGAAGGTCGCATGGGACTCGACGCCATGTCTCTCTGTCGGGATGGCGGCCTGCCGGTGTACCTACCGAGCTATCCGGGCGTGCTGATCTTCTATCTGATTGCCGCTAGCTTCACCTTGTTGGGCTCCAACGTTCTGGCGATGCGCGTGGTAGTTGCCAGCTTGGGCGTCGCCACCGTGCCGGTCCTCTACGCAGCTGTACGCCGTTTGACCGGACCGTACGTGGCCATTTCCTCCGCTTTCCTGCTGGCTGTGTCCAAGTGGCACGTCGACTTCAGCCGGATCACTTTCGACGCCGTCTTCGTACCCCTCCTCGTCTTCGCGTCGATCTATTTCCTGCATCGGGGTCTGAGCAAAGCGCGCGTGTTCGACATCGCCATAAGTGGCGCCCTGGCAGGGCTGGGGTGGTATACCTACTACCCGATGCGTCTGTTCCCGGCGGTCATCGCCGTGCTGCTGCTCTGCCGGCTCGTCGCCAGACGAGAATCGTGGAGAAGTCTGGGCTTGACGATAACGGTCCTCGGGTTGGCATTTCTGCTATTGGTGGCGCCCCTCGCCACCTTTGCCATCCGCTATCCGGAGCAGTTCAACCAGCGGCTCGGCGAGGCCTCCGTATTCGCCGGGATGAAGACGGATGCGCAGAAGAGAGACGCTCTGATCTCCAATGTGCAGAAGCACTTGCTGATGTTCAACTCCCACGGTGACCCAAACGGGCGTCACAATTTGCCCGGCGAGCCGATGCTGGACAACCTCACGGCGATCCTGTTTGCACTCGGCCTGGGCTATGCTTTGTTCCAGTGGCGGCAGAGCCGGTTTGCCGTCTTTCTCGCGCTCTTCGTGGTGATGTTATCTGCAGGGATCCTCAGCCTCGCGTTCGAGGCGCCGCAGGGCCTGCGGTCGTTCGGGGTGATCCCGGCAGTCTTCGTGTTTGCCGGTCTGCCGTTTGGTGCCGCCTGGGGGTTCTTCGCCCAGCGTCGGCGTGATTGGGAAGCCGTGCCGGCGCGCCGGCTGGGACTCGCCTCGGCGATGACCGCACAGTTGGCCCGTGGTCCTGGACGAATGCGTCGCGTTCAGAAGATTGTGCTTGCGCGCAGCCTGTTAGCTGTGGTACCAATAGCGGTTTTCTTCCTGATCGCTAGGGACAACTTCGAGGCATACTTCGTGCGGCAGGCCAATGACTTCAGTTCCTGGAGCGTCCATTCCACTGCTGAAACAGTCTTCGCCCGCCGCCTGGCGCAGCTTCACGAGGGTGACTATGACATCTACGTATCGTCGCTGTACGCCGGTCATCCCGATGTCCGTTTCTTGGCCCCTCGCGCGCCCCACTACGACATCTTCAACGTTGGGAGCGGCGCCCTGCTTCATACCGACAAGAAAGGCGTGATGATCTTTCTCGAGCCCAACGAGGTGGGCGCCTACCTGCAACTAAAGAAGTACTACCCAAACGCCAATTTCGAAGAGGTTCGGCCGGAGGGGATCACAGGCGGTCCTTATGCCATGGTAATTGCCACCATTGACCGGCAGCAGATCGACGCCCTGCACGGCTTAGAGGCAAGCTACTATCAAGGCGAGGTATCCGAGAGTGCCCCCGTGACTGAGCGCCGGGAGCTCAGCCTCGACATTGATTGGACACAGCAGCCATCCCTGGCCACGCCCTTTTCCGTCGTGTGGCGGGCTACCCTCTTTGCGCCGGAGTACAACCAGTACCGCTTCTGGGTGGAAGGATCGACCAACAGCCGGGTATTCGTCGATGGCTATCAGGTGGTGGGAGAAGGTGCGGAGAGGGGCGAACTGGTGCTGGCCAAAGGCACTCACTCGTTCCGCGCGGAGGTGACGGTGCCTGAGACGCAGGAACAAACCAAGGTGATGTGGCAGATCCAGGGGAAAGAACCCGAGGTCATACCGTCCGACGATCTTTACGTGCCGCCGGTTTCGAGCGGCGGTCTCCTCGGCAAGTACTATTTGTCGCCGGATTGGTCCGGACAGCCGAAGCTGGCGCAGATCGACCCCACCATCGCCTTCTACTTCCATCTTGTGCCTCTCCCGCGACCCTACAGCGTGGAGTGGGTGGGGAAAGTATACGCCCCAGCTGATGGTCGCTACGTCTTCGGCACCGAGCAGATCAGTACCTCCCAGTTGAGCATCGACGGGCAGTTGCTGGTCGACAACCAGCTGATCAACCAGCTCCGTGAGGGTGCAATCCAATTGACCAAGGGCTGGCACGATCTGCAGCTCCGCTTTCAAGATCAAGAGGGATACTCCCACATCTATCTCTACTGGACGCCGCCTGGCCTCGCGCGTCAGATTATCCCTTCCGAGTACCTGATCCCGCCACAGGGCGAGCACGCCGATTTGGCGCTGCCGCCACCCTTGCCATCATCACCACCGACAACCACGAACCCTGGCCGGGCGCCGGCCATAACCCCGGTGCCGGCTTTCCCGCCTGTGCCCTCAGTGCCAGCGGCGGTCTCTTTCACCTTCGGCAAGCAGGGCGGTAGGGACGGTGAGTTCAACGAGCCCCGGGACGTGGCAGTGGACCAGGATAGTAACATCTACGTGGTCGATACCGGCAACTTCCGTGTGCAGAAGTTCGGTCCGGACGGCAGATTCCTTGCCAAGTGGGGGAGCAAGGGCGATGGCAATGGCGAATTCCGCGAGCCAGTGGCCATAGTGGTGGACAGTCAGGGGGAAGTGCTGGTGCTCGATGCCGAAAATGGCTGGATCAGCCGATTCGACCGGAATGGCCAGTTCAAGACACGCTTTGCCGGGCCAGCGGCACGGTTCTACCGGCCACGGGGTATGGCAATCGACGACGAGGACAATCTCTACGTGGCGGATACCGGAGGCTGCCGGGTAGTAGTGCTGGACCGTAACGGCACGCAGACCGCTGTCATCGGTCGGAAAGGCGCCGGCGCGGGCGAATTCCTCGAGCCGACCGATGTCTTGATTCGCCCCAGTGGCGAGATGGTCGTCGTGGACCAGGGCAATCGCCGTCTGGAGCGCTTTGACAGGGGGCGCCAGTTCATTGCTCAGGAACCATTACCCGACAGCGTTGCCGCGAACGGCGTCCATCTGACGGCGACGGCCGATGCCATCTTCGCCACCGACCCGGAGGGTAATCGCCTCCTGCGCCTCGACGCTAACCTGCGGCCAACAGCCTCGGCCGGCATCCTCGGCGAAGCCCCCGGCCAATTCCACCTACCGGTGGGCATCACCACCGACGCTCAGGGCCACCTCTACGTTGCCGACACTCTGAACCACCGCGTCCAGAAGGTCGCGGCGTTCGAGTGAAACTGGCCGCTCCTCAGTCACCACGCCGGCATTAGCCTATAGCAAGGCGCTCTACGACGCCGCCTCCGAACCGTAGTCCAAGTCTGTCTCCTCAAACTCGACCCGAAGGATTTCGTCGCTGTTCGGCTGTACCACCTCGCTCACCCGTAGTAGCTGGCCAGTCGCAGTAGGAACCGAACTTTTGTCTCTTGTGATTATCGTCGCACTCTGAGAGGCGAGCCCGGAGTGCTCAAACGGCGTTTCGCTGGCCGCTAGTCGCCCCCGCGAGACCGCTCCAGCACCATCACTCTTCGCGCTCAAAACGAGGGGTTGAAAGAGGTTCGGTCCTGAAATACTTGACAAGCAGGCGTAACCTCGATATCATTTGCCTGAAGCGATGGGCGGACGTGGGATGGGTCTCCTGATCCGAGCTTCTCTGGCTGCTAGCCTGGGTATCTGGTGGAGTTGAGCGTCCCCGATAGCGTCCATCACCAATGGCTCTCCGCGCTCGGTGAGTACTCAAGATGTCTTGGTAGAGTAGAGAGTAGAGATGTAGCCACGGCCATTCTGGTGCGGGAAACGAAGTGGCACATGTGTATTGACCCTTGCGCCTGATGAACATATGAAGACTAATCACTGACAGGAGGCAAGATGTCGGAGAAGAAATGGGCGAAGCCGCAAATGGTGGTGCTGGGAAGAGGTACGCCAGACGAAAGCGTGCTGTCTGCATGCAAAGAGGACTATTCCGGCGGGGGTTACAGCACTTCCGACATCAAATGCAGGTATTGGGAGTCAGGTTGCGCTGCCTGCAAGGATCAGCCAACGTCCTAGGTGAAGCTGATCGCGCGGCCCTATGCGCTAGAACTGCTGATTGACCGGGCAGCGAACCTCCTATTGTCAACAGACGCCGCTTGACCCGGGACCAGACCTCCATTCCTACCATTTTCTAACCACTTTCTCACTTCCCCCTAACCTTTCTCGCCGACAATCACGATAATAAATCCAAGAGAGATGCGCAGGGGTCTGGGTGCGTGATGTTGCCTCCCTGGAGAGGGCGTCGACGACGCACCCGGGCACAGAGCCGTTTTCCGTGGGTGCACGGCCCAAGCGCGTTGGGAGGCTCGGTTTCCTGGGCATGCATGGTCCAGTAATGCCCTTCTAGGGGCGGGCAGCAACGCGGCGGCGATGGCGTGGACGGGCTTCGCGGAGAATGCACGAACCGGGGTCCCTCTGACGATACTGTCTTTGACCGGAGAAGAATCTGGTGAGTAGCGCCTAGAATTCGTGTATCCCCGTTCGATTGCGAACGGCCAGCCCCCAACAGGACTGGTTCTCGACTGGTAGTCGATAGCGGCTTGGATGAAGACAGCGCCGCCGAGGCCAGGCCTGGCGCCGAGACGCAGAGGCGAGCAAAGACGAAAGGGAGGAAAGATGGAGGAAAGACGGAAGGGATGGACGAAACCGGAGTTGACTGTGCTTGGCAAGGGCAACCCGGAGGAGAGAGTGCTGTGTGGGTGCAAGTACTCCAGTTCGCACAACAACCCGGTTAGTGACGCAGGAGGCTGTGACAAGAGAGATCACCATAATTGTGTCCCATGCCTTTGGGGTACCCAGTCGTAGCAGCCTGAGCACCTGTTCGTTGGAAGGGCACAATGCCGATTCCAGTGGTTCGGCACGCTCCGGGGCGACATTCCAATCATAATTGTGCCAGATACCCGGCCGCGTGCTTGGAACTCGACCACCGCGCTCCAGGCTCGGCGTGAGCTCAAGAGGCAGGGCCGGCAGGAACGCAGGCGCCTGGTTGGTGCTTTTTCGAGAATCGGGCCTGGCCATCTAGTAGTTCTTATACATGACACCGCGCAAATCCACTGGTGGAAGGCCATCATGGTTAGTTTGCCACGGCTCCCCTTGCAGGGGAACGTCGATCTCACCTATCGCTGTAACAACAACTGCCGGCATTGCTGGCTTTGGCTGCCAGCGGATGCGCGGGAAGGAGCGGATGAGCTCGCTTTCGAGGAGATTCGCCGGGTTGTAGACGAAGCACGGGCGATGGGATGCCAGCGATGGGCGATCTCGGGCGGCGAACCAATGCTGCGGCCGGATTTCGCCGAGATCTTCGATTACATGACCCGCAAATGTGTCTCGTACAGCCTGAACACGAACGGCACGCTGATCACTCCCAAGATCGCTCGATTGCTGACGCGGAAGGGCGTCAAGATGGTCGCGCTGTATGGCGCGACCGCCGAAGTGCACGATCACGTGACGCGCAATCCCGGCTCGTTCGAGGCTACCATGCGGGGCTTTGCCTACCTCAAGGAGACCGGTGCCGGCTTTGTCGTGCAGTTGATCCCCATGCGTGACAACTGCCACCAGTTCGACGCGATGGTCCGGCTGGCACAATCTCTGAGCCACCATTACCGGATCGGAGCGCCTTGGCTGTATCTATCGGCCTCGGGCTCGGTCAGCCGGAACCGGGAGATCGCCCGACAACGGCTGGACCCGGCGACCGTGGTCGCCCTGGATCAGCCGGATGTCTCGCACGAGCAACGAGCATCAGAACTGCCAAATCTCGACCCAAGCTGCGCGGGTAGTGCCGAGGATGACTGCTTGTTCGCAGCGTGCATCGCTGGCCGGCGCGATTTCCACATAGACCCCTATGGCCGGGTGTCTTTCTGCTCGTTTATCAAGGATCCCGCGCTCCGGTACGACCTGCGCCATGGGACTTTCCAGAGTGCCTGGGACCAATTCATCCCCTCGCTGGCCCGGGCGGTACGGGGCGGTGAGGAGTACCGGGAGAACTGCGGCCAGTGCGAGCTAAGATCTGACTGCCGGTGGTGCCCTGTCTACGGCTATTTGGAACATCGGCGCTTTTCCGCCAGGGTGAACTACCTGTGCGCAGTGGCCAGGGAGAATCGCCGCTTTAAGGAGGAATGGGTGCAACAGAACCGCCGCTACTACCGCATCGGGGGCATCACGGTTCAGGTGGAAGCCGATCTGCCGATCACCGACCAGACGTTTGCCGCCAAACTCGACAAGTTCCGGGTGTCGGGCCCAGGGGAGGATACGGTTTCGATCCATCACCATTTTAGCCTGCCGGACCTGAACGGCCACAGCTACGGAGTAGAAACCTACCGCAAGCCACCATGGGCAATTTACCACCGGGATGGGTCGTGGATCTACCTGGGCATCTCCCCCGAATCCGGCGACCCGAGCCTCCACCGCGTGGCGGTGTTCAACGAGGACCACACCCGCGGCCAGATCTACCATCCAGGCGAAGACGTATTCTACAAGGGCGGTTTGCAGTCGCTGACCTTGATGCCGACCGACCAGATCCTGCTGGCGCGACTGCTGGCCGACCGGCAGGCCTGCTATCTGCACTCCTCAGGGATGGTGCTGAATGGCCAAGGGATCCTATTCGTCGGTCATTCAGAGGCCGGCAAATCGACGATGGTCACCATGCTCCAGCAAGAAGGTGAGATTCTATGCGACGACCGGATGATCGTGCGCCGCTGGCCCGACGGGTTCCGGATCCACGGCACCTGGAGCCACGGTGACGTGCCAACCGTCTCGGCTGCCGATGCACCGTTGCGGGCGATCTTCTTTCTGGAGAAGGACAACACCAACCGTCTGATCCCCATCGACGATCGGAAAGAGACCGTGCGGCGTCTGCTGTTCATGGTGATCAAGCCGCTGGTAACCATCGACTGGTGGGAGAAGACGCTGACTCTGGTCGAGAGGATTGCGCAGGAGGTTCCCGCCTACCGTCTGCTGTTCGACAAGAGTGGCGGAGTGGTCGAGGTGGTGAAGGGGTTGGTGAGCATCTGAAACGCTGATTCATCTGATTACGGGGTTTCGCAGATTCTTGCGGATGGGCTATCAGCGAAATCCATGAATCAGCGGTTCAGACAGTATCGCTGGGATTTGGGGTGATGGGAACGGCTAGCTACGCAGTGAAACAGAATCTGAACCGCGCGCGCTTGTGGGAAGGAAAAGGCCCGCTGCTTAGTCGACTGGACATCGAGCTTACGGAGCGGTGCAACAACGCCTGCATCCATTGCTGCATCAACCTTCCGGCTGGCGATGTGCGGGCTAGGCGCCGCGAGCTGGAGACCGCGGAGTGGCAGGACATCCTCCGTCAAGCCGCCAACTTGGGCGCCCTCTCGGTCCGTTTCACTGGCGGCGAGCCGCTGCTGAGAGAGGACTTCGCCGAGCTGTATCTCTACGCACGACGCCTAGGAATGAAGGTCTTGCTCTTTACGAACGCCCGGTTAATCACGCCGGAACTTGCGGAACTGTTCGCGAGGATACCGCCCAAGGAGAAGATCGAGATTACCGCCTACGGCATGCAGGAAGAATCGTACGAGACGGTAACGCGGGCGCGTGGCTCCTATGCTGAGTTCCGCCAGGGAGTTAGGATGCTTTGGGAGAAGCGTGTCCCGTTCATCGTCAAGGGGGCGCTGCTGCCGCCGAATAGGGGCGAGATCGCGGAGTTCGAGGCTTGGGCGGCCACCATTCCGTGGATGGAGAATCCTCCCGGATATAGCATGTTCTTTGACCTACGGGGACGTCGGGATTCCGAGAACAAGAATCTGACGATCGCCAGCCTACGCCTATCACCGGAGGAAGGTTTGAAGGTATTGACGCGGCGCGCTGCGGAATACCGGAAGGACATGGCCGAGTTCTGCAGCAAGTTTATGGACTCCGCCGGCGACAAGCTCTTTACTTGCGGCGCTGGCCGAGCCGGGTGCGTGGACGCCTACGGAAACCTACAGCCCTGCATGAGCTTGCGCGACCCGTCACTGGTCTACGACCTGAAGAGAGGGTCGCTGCGGGAGGCCTTAACGGAGGTATTCCCGCGCTTGCGAGAAATGCGGGCGGCCAACGCACGGTACCTGGCTCGCTGTGCCCGGTGCTTCCTGAAGGGCCTCTGTGAGCAGTGCCCAGGGAAGTCCTGGACCGAGCATGGGACATTGGACACTCCGGTAGAATATCTTTGTGAAATTGCCCACGCTCAGGCTCGCTATCTTGGCTTGCTCACGGAGGGCGAGCACGCTTGGGACGTGGAGGACGGGAAGGAGCGGGTGAAGAAGATGGGAAAGGGAGTAGCGTCGAGATGACAGCACAGCCAGACGCAGTGTACGTTCCATCGGAGGACGTGGTGGCGCGAGAGATCGAAGGAGAGCTGATCATCGTCCCGCTGGCGGCCGGGATTGGCGATATGGAGGATGAGCTCTACACCCTCAACGAGACCGGCAAGGACATCTGGGCACGGCTGGATGGCCGGGCTAGCCTGCAGGGGATTGCCAAGGCGCTGGCCATGGAGTACGATGCCTCAGCGGGCGAGATCGAGAGGGATGTTGTTGGTCTAGTGGAGGAACTGCTCAAGCGGAGAATAGTGGTTGAGGCAAGAGAAGCCTAGACCCGCCCTATACAGCGTCAGGGGGAGTGAGTTGTCCCTTTCCGGTCCGGCGCTGCGGGAAATCATGGGGGCGGTGCTGGCGAAGGGAATGGCCGTCAGGTTCCGCGCCAAGGGCTCGAGCATGGCTCCTTTCATCCGGGACGGCGACGTCATTTGTGTTTCTCCCCTATCTGGCAGGCCGCCAAGGCTGGGAGAGGTCGTGGCATTTGTTCACCCCGAGAGCCAGCGGCTGGTCGTGCATAGGGTGGTGGCAAGGAAGGCAGGCCACTGCCTGATTCAAGGTGACAACACGTCTGGATACCCCGACGGCGCGGTGCCGGTGGAGAACATTCTGGGACGGGTGACACGGGTCGATCGAGACGGCCGGAGGGTTTGGCTCGGCCTTGGACCAGAAAGGTTCTGGGTTGCCATCCTGTCCCGCACCGGCTTCCTCTTGGCCGCACGACCGTGGCTGGGCCGGGCGCGGCAAATATGGAGACGGGGGTCAGCTAATAACGGATAACCGATGAGTAACACGTTTCTCGCGCGAACCTCTTTGCCCGAGTTCTCGCTGTGGGAACGAGTGAAAGACAAGCGCATGCCGCTGTCCTTCGACCTTGAAGTTACGGCGCGCTGCAACAATGACTGCCGTCACTGCTACATCAACCGTCCGGCTGGCGACCGCGAGGTACGTAAGAAGGAGCTTTCCGCCGCGGAGATCGCAGATATTGCAGGCCAGGCTGCCTCTCTCGGGGCTCTCTGGTGCCTGCTGACAGGAGGCGAACCCCTGCTGCGAGAGGACTTCGAAGACGTGTATCTGGCACTAAAAAGGAAAGGGCTGCTCATCTCGGTCTTCACCAACGCCTGTTTGGTCACAGACGAGCATATCAGACTGTTCCGCCGCTATCCGCCACGGGACATCGAGGTGACGGTGTACGGCGCTACTGAAGAGACATACGAGCGCGTCACCCGCCGGCCGGGGTCCTATGCCGCCTTCCGGCGGGGGTTGGACCGGCTGCTGGACAGCGGGATCAAGGTACGGCTAAAGGCCATGGCGCTTCGCTCGAACGTACACGAACTGCCGGCCATCGCTCAGTACTGCCGGGAACGAACCAAGGACTACTTCCGCTTCGACCCCTTGCTCCATCTCCGCTTCGACGGCGATCCGGTCCGCAACGAGGAGATCCGCGCCGAGCGGCTCCTCCCGGAGCAGATCGTCGCCATCGAGCAGGCCGACGAGGAGCGGGCCGACGCTCTGGAAAAGGGCTGCGACAAGCTGATTGTGCCTGAGTTCACCAGCTGTCAGTGCAGCCATCTCTTTCACTGCGGCGCGGGGAACAGCAGCTTCTGCGTCGGCTACGACGGGACCTTCCGGCTGTGCTCCTCTCTCTGGCACCCAGACTGCATTTGCGACCTCCGAAAGGGTAGCGTGGCCGAGGCCTGGTTCAATCTGGCACCCAGGGTGCGCACGATGACCTCGGACGACCCCGAGTTTCTCGGGCGCTGCCGGTCGTGCGCCATTGTCAACCTCTGCCTCTGGTGTCCGGCGCATGCCTACTTGGAGAGCGGACGGATGGATGGTTGGTGCGAGTACTTCTGCCAGGTGGCACACGCGCGGGCGGAGGCGATAATGGGAAGGACAAAGGCAGAAGAATGATGGATGAATCGGGTGATCCGTTGTCTGTTTTTTATAGTTACCTGGGATGCGCTTCCTGGCCATTCTTAGGCGGGATGACGGAAACTGGACCACGGCTCATCGTTCATCATTCATCGCTAGGTCTTCGTATTCTGTGTCCCCGCGTCTCTGTGTTAGACCCATTCCGGAACTCTGGATTCCGGGAAAAGCCAGAATGGCGGGATGGCCTCTGGAATGACTAGGATAGTCGCTGGAATGACGGAACACCTGCGTGTGGACCGGGCATGGCGTCTGGTTTGGCGGGCCGCGCCGGGGTGGACGCTGGTTAACCTGATGCTGGTAGTAGTGCAGGGGCTGTTGCCGCTGGCCGGGTTGTACCTGATGAAGCGGATCGTAGACGCCGTCGCTGGGGCGGTCGCCTCGCTGGGCGGGGCGGCATCTTTCGAGCCGGTGGCGATCTGGATCCTGCTGGCCGGTGCCGTGGCCCTGCTGACGGCCGTCTGCCGCTCGCTCGGCGAAGTGGCGAGCGAGGCGCAGGGAATGGTGGTTACTGACTCGATCTCCAATATCCTCCACGCCCAGTCGGTGGCGGTGGACCTGGAGTACTACGAGAATCCCGCGTACTACGACACCCTCCACCGCGCGCAGGCGGAAGCGACGTACCGGCCCACGCGCATCGTCAACGGCCTGGTGCAGATGGGCCAGAGCAGCTTATCGCTCCTCGGCATCGGCGCGCTGCTTTTCTCTTTCAACTGGCTGATCGGCGTGGTCCTCTTCTTTGCCGCCTTTCCGGCGGCGATCGCCCGCCTGGTATATTCCCGACGGCTATACCGGCTGCAGGAGAAGCAGACTGCTTCCGAACGGCGCGCCTGGTACTACCAATGGATGATCACCAGCCCCAGCCATGCCAAGGAGATCCGACTGTTCAGCCTTGGCCCGTTGTTTCAGCGGTGGTATTGCGAACTGCGGCAGCAGATTCGGGGCGGACGGCTGGCTCTGTCACGCCGCCGGGCGCTGAACGACCTTTTCGCCCAGTCCGTCGCCACCGTGGCCATTTTCGGCACCTTCACCTTCGTCGCCTATCAGGCGGTGAACGGGACGATTACCCTCGGCAGCCTGGTGATCTACTACCAAGGCTTTCAGACCGGCCTGGGCTTCCTGCAATCCATTCTGCGAGGCATCGCTGGCTTGTACGAGGACAATCTATTCCTCACCAACTTCTACAAGTTCCTGGAACTGCAGCCCAAGGTCCACGCGCCAGACCATCCCCAGCCCGTGCCCTCGCCTTTCCGGCAGGGACTGTCTTTCGAGGGGGTCGGGTTCGCCTATCCTGGCACGGCGCGGGAGGTTCTTACAGGCATCGACCTGACGCTGGCGCCGGGCGAGGTGATCGCGCTGGTCGGCGAGAATGGCTCGGGGAAGACCACCTTGATCAAGCTACTTTGCCGTCTCTACGACCCGGACCAAGGGCGGATCACTCTAGACGGGCTGGACCTGCGGGAACTGGACCCCATACGCTGGCGGCGGGAGATTGGCGTGATCTTTCAGGACTACGTCCACTACCATATGAAGGTCTGGGAGAACATCTGGCTAGGCGATGCAGAGAAGGCGCCCGACCGGGCGACGATCGAGGCCGCCGGGCAGCGGTCGGGGGCAGATGGCGTGATCGCGCGTCTGCCACAGGGATACGACACGCCGCTGGGCAACTGGCTGGATCAGGGACAGGAGCTTAGCACCGGCGAATGGCAGAAGATAGCCCTCGCCCGCGCCTTCTTGCGCGATGCGCGCATCGTCGTCCTCGACGAGCCGACCAGCTCGCTGGACCCGCTGGCCGAGGCCGAGGTCTTTCGCCAGTTCCGCCGCTTGATGGAAGGCCGCAGCGCTATCCTCATCAGCCACCGCTTCTCGACGGTGCAGATGGCCGACCGCATCTACGTTCTGCACGAGGGCCGGATCGTCGAGCGGGGTAGTCATCGCGAACTGATCGAGAGGAACGGCCGTTACGCACGGCTGTATCGGGCGCAGGCAGAGAGTTATCAGCTATCGGCCGTCGGCGCGTGAGGGGTGATGCGTGATGCGTGGGGCAGACTCTACTGTGCTTGGATTCTGCCTTTCGCCAGAATGACGGCGGCCTGTGCGGAGGCATGGATTCCATCCTTCTGTGGAAAGAGCGGAGTGACGGGGCCCGTTAGCGGCTGATAGCTCAAAGATAGTAGCTATTAGAGGCGAGAATGGCGGTGCAGTTGAGGCCTGAGCAAGAAGTGATCTTGGCAGCGGTTCGCGGCGACCGGGCCGGGGACGAACGCGTGCGGGAACTAATCAAGGGCGGGTTGGATTGGGCTGTCCTGCATCGCATCGCGCTGCAACATGGCGTCTTGCCACTCCTCTATCGGGAACTGAAGGCGGTAGGCGAGGCGCTGGTGCCACCGGAAGAGATGATTCCACTGAAGAAGCTCTTCCTCAACAACGCCTTGCGGAACCAGACCATGGCGCAGAAGCTGGTGCATGTCCTGGATCTCTTGTCCAGCACAGGAATCGAGGCGATCCCTTTCAAGGGCCCAATCCTGGCTTTGCAGGCCTACGGGACCCTCTCGTGGCGGCACTTTGGCGACCTAGATATCCTGATCCACCACCACGACTTTCAGCGAGCATACGAGCAGCTCGCTAGCGCCGGCTATTCGCCGACGCATTCGGTCGACAAGAAGTGGGGAACGTGGGTCGGGAGAGTGGGCAAGGAGCTCACCTTCTCGGACCAGGATGTTTCTCTGGACATCCATTGGGGGATCACGGGTGGAGGCTTCTTGGGGATGACCATCGACCAGGGAGCGTTCTGGCAAGATCTGCGACTGTTGGACATAAACAGCCACCAAGTCAGGGTGTTCTCGCCGGAAAACACAGTCCTCCTGCTATGCATCCACGGCACGCAGCACGGCTGGCAAGCGCTGAGTCTGATAGCCGACTTGGCGCACCTCATCCGCAACCACCCGGACCTCGACTGGCGCGGTCTCTTTCGGCACGCCAAGAGGGTCCGTGCCCAAAGGGTGTTGCGTCTGGGCCTGCAGTTGGCGCAGGAAATTGCGGGCGCCCCATTGCCGCCCGAGGTGGAGAGCGTCTTCCACGCTCGTCCCTCAGGAGCGGACCTGGCGGCAGAGGTGAAAGGTAATCTCTTTGCCGATGGCAACCGGAGCTCTCAATTCAACCAGGCGACATTCCGAGCGCGGGCCACGGAACGACTGCGGGACCGGTTTCTCCACGTCATCAGTCTGCCGCTGGTCCCCGAGCCGGCAGACTTGGCAGCAGTGCGCTTGCCCGGTTTCTTGTACCCGCTCTACTACGTGATCCGGCCCGTGCGGCTCCTGTTCTTCAAGTACGGCCCCCGCGCGCTGCGTGGGACGGTTCGACGATGAGACGTAACGGCTCTAACCTTTTTCTAACCTCATTCTAACCGCTATACAACCTCCCATCGCTAGACTGCCTCTAAGTAGTTATCAGTTGTCCGGGAACGGGTTCGGCAACGGGACCGGCAACCAGGCCCCTGATAACGGATAACCAACTAGTAACGGTAAAGCACTGTTCGGCACCAGTCGATAATGGTAAGAGAAACAAAACGCAAAGACAGGGTAGGGGAAACAGGCCCTGAATGGCGGTAGCTTGGCCGGGGGCCACGGAGCGGGGGACAGGGGCCGGGGCCAAGGCCATTCGACAGGGACCGGGGAGGGAAGTGGGTGACGTGTACAGTGATTTCGACAGTCGATCCCCTAACCCCCGGCCCCCCGTCCCCAGATCGCCGATCGCTTCCCGGAAAGGATCATCTTGATGGAACTG
>Ga0315298_1000554_pt1 | contig 72558 bp, 68 predicted proteins | sample WHS_1_MG_FD_203077 | JGI IMG/M metagenome (GOLD analysis project Ga0315298, IMG submission 203077) | Extremophilic microbial mat communities from Washburn Hot Springs, YNP, Wyoming, USA - WHS_1_MG | ecosystem: Environmental > Aquatic > Thermal springs > Hot (42-90C) | place: USA: Wyoming... | reverse complement strand
AGGAAAACCTTCAAAAAATTGAACAAAAAATCACTGAAATTTTGGAAAGCCGACTTGTTTATGCCAAACCAGCCACCTTCCGTCAATTTGAAGGTTTTGAAAGCAGTTTACCTTTAAACCTCGACCGACTTTTCCTGACTAATTCCTTAAATTCCGGCCCTGCAGCCACGCTTTTCCCTTTCGTTTCTTTAGATTTAAGCGGAGAAAGCGGCGTTCTTTATGGCATTAATCTGCATAATAATGGCTTGGTAATTTTTGACCGCTTCTTATTAGAAAATGCCAATATGGTAATTTTAGGAAAGGCGGGTAGCGGTAAATCTTATGCGGCTAAAATGGAAATCTTGCGGTCCCTCCCTTTAGGTATTGATATTTTAATTATTGACCCTGAAAACGAATACGAATATTTAGCCCGGGCGATTGGCGGCAATTTCTATAAAATCGCAGTTGCTTCTTCTGACCATATTAATCCCTTTGAATTGCCAATGGTGGCCGAAGGTGAATCCAGCGAAGAGGTCTTTAGAAACCACATTTTAAACCTCATTGGTTTATTTAAAATTATGCTCGGCGGCCTCACGAACGAGGAGGAAGCTTTATTGGACCGGGCATTAAACCAAACCTACGCTTCCCGCGATATTTATCCTAATTCTGATTTCAGTCAAGCCACGCCGCCTCTTTTAGAAGATTTGGAAACCGTTCTTGCTGCTTCTGCTGGCGGGAAAGAATTGGCTGCTAAATTATATAAATACACTAAAGGCACTTATAGCGGCTTCCTTAACCAACCCTCAAATATTGATATTTCCAACCGTTTAACGGTCTTTAATATCAGGGATTTAGAAGAAGAACTGCGGCCGATTGCAATGTATGTAATCCTGAATTATGTCTGGATTATGATTAGGAAACAATTAAAAAAGAGGTTGTTCTTTATCGATGAGGCCTGGTGGTTGATGCAGCATGAGGAAGGCTCTTCTTTTCTGTTCCAATTAGCCAAACGCTCCAGAAAATATTATTTGGGCCTCACCACCATCAGCCAAGATGCCGAAGATTTTCTTTATTCGAAATATGGACGGCCAATTATTACTAATTCATCTTTGCAATTAATCCTAAAGCAATCGCCTGCGGCTGTTGATTTGGTGGGCAAAACTTTTGCTCTAACCGAAAACGAAAAGGCGATTCTTACCCAGGTAGAAAGAGGCGCGGGTTTATTCTTTGCTGGCAAGCAACATGTAGCAATTCAAATTGTGGCTTCTTATGCCGAAGACCAAATTATCACTTCTGACCCCGCCCAATTATTGGCTATTAAAAAAGCTAAGGAAGAATTAAATCAATAAAAATGGCGAAAGCTGAAGAAAATAATAATTTAAAGGCGAAAGCAGAAACTTCAAAAGCTCAAACCCCGGAGCCAGTATCAGGCCCGGAGGGAGCAAAAACCGAAGGCTCTTCTTTGGTGGCATCAACGAGTGCTGCTGCGAGCCGGGGTGCGGAAAATTTTGCTTTTTATCTTTCGGCTTTTATTATTGCCATAGCCAAAGATTTGGTGGAAATAGTTTTAGGTCTTATTCCTTTCCTTAATTTCTTAGTGATGGCTGTTTCTCTAATTTTTAGTATTTTACTTACCTTAATTCTTATTTTCTTTGGCCGGTGGGGCGCCTGGAAACTGGCGGGCATGCTTTTAGCCCAATTATTTGACTGTATTCCTATCCTGGCTGTTTTACCTTTAACTACTTTTACTCTAATTTTAATGATTTTATTGGAAAAATTTCCAGCTAGCAAAACTGTTTCTAAGGTTGCAAAGCCCATTTCTCAAGTCATTAAGTAAATATAAAATTATGGAAACAAAAAACAAATTTCTTCTTTTAATAATTATTTTGATAGCTTTGGGATATTTAGGAACAAAAGAAGCGCTGGCTACTGACTGTGGCAGCGTAGATGATAAGAATTCTTTTACTGTTGGTCAAACAACTACTATTACTGGAACAGAGGCTGATAAAAATGCACTTGATAATTTTTGCCAAGGCACCCCTCCTTGCAGTTGCCCAGATACAGCTAACTATCACTGTGAAGTTGTTAAAAACGGTGATAATTACGAAGAACGTTGGTCATGTGTTTTAAAAAGCCAACCTTCTCCTTCCCCTGGTAATGGTGAATCTAAATCGACCGATTCTTATACTTTTGAAACAGGTATACCGGGGATTGCCAAAAAAGGAGAAACTTTGCCCACTTCCGGCATTAGTAATTTGGTGAATAAAATTATTGTTTTTGTTTTTGCTTTAGCTGGTTTATTGTCAATGGCGATGATTATTTACGCTGGTGTCGAGATTTCTATTTCTGCTGGCAATGCCAATTTGCAAAGAGACGCAAAAGACCGATTGCTTTGGGCTATTGTCGGTTTAGTTTTTCTTTTTACCTCTTATATTTTGCTTTATACCATCAATCCAGAATTAGTCCAAATCAAAGAGCCGAATCCACCACCTTATTCTCCCGGTCTCGGAGGGGATGGGGGACACGGAGAAATTCCACCCGGACCGTCTGGGCCGATTCCAAAAGCGGAACTAGATCAGGTTATTGACCGTGAGTATTTAGACGCAGGTGGTTTTACTGGCGCATTAGCGCAAGCAATAAATAACAGCCTTCAAAACCCTAGTTATTATGGGGAAAATTATTATTGTAATACATGGGTTCAAGCGGTATATAGTAAAGCAGGGAAGAATTTAAGCGGCGGAGCCACTGAGATGTACTATCGCGCCACAGAAGTCAGTGGCCAGCCTCAATTTGGTGATTTAGTATTTTGGTGTAATCCGGCTAATGCTGGCTTTACAAATTGTAGCCCTCAAAATGCAGACAACCACATTGGTATTTATGTAGGTACTACTAAAGATGGAAAAAAGTTAGTGGCTCAATGTGGTTGGAAAGTTTCTAATAATCAATGCGATAGCCGTTGTCCGTGTATTATGGAATTAAGTGATATTCCTACTTATAATAACCAGTATTTAACAGTTCACTGCTGCAGACGCCCTTAAAAATTATTTTTAAATCTAATTTTCCGCAATCGGTTTAATAACAATGTGTCTCTCTTTGCCTTCGCCCACTGATTCAGTAAAAACATCGGTATGAAGGGCTAATTCTAAATGAATGATTCGGCGTTCGCGGCTGGTCATAGGGTCTAACTCTAAAGGTTTTTTAGTTAAAGCCACCTGTCGGGCTAATTTTCTGGCTAACTCTTTTAAAGATTCGTCTTGATTCTGGCGATAATTATTGATATCCAAAAAGACGCGCCAGTCAGCGCCTAAATGTTTTTGGGTTATTACCCTTAATATCTGCTCTAAAGCCAAAAGCGTCCTACCTTTTGAACCAATTAAAATGCCGCTTTCGGGCGTGCGAATGTTAATGTTTAATACTTTATTTTTCTCGTCAGCCTCAAAATCAAAATTTATTATTTCTAACCCGCTGATTTGGAAAAAATTATTTAGAAAATCTCTAATTTTGTCCATTGCCTACTGCTATTCTAACCGATTCTCGCCAAACAATCAAATCTTGAACAATGCTTACTATTGTCATTATTAACCAGTATAAGGCCAAAACAGCCGGCAATTTTAAATAAAGGAAAAAGACCAATAAAGGCATCAGGTAAAACATCACTGTCTGGTTTAATATCTGAGGGTTTTGGCTGGTTAATTTTTTTTGCCGACGCAGCATTAACCACGACTGGAGATATTGAGTAAGGGCCGCCAATAAAGCCAAAAGAAAATGGGGCTGGCTTAAATCAATGCTTAAAAAAAGATAATTGGTAATCTCTTTATGGCTCACAAAAGGATAAAGAAACTCAGAGCCTTTATGGGCCAAAATCAGTCCGATATCTTTAAACAAGGCCAAAAGCACAAAAATTTGAACCAAGAGAAACAAAATCATACCCAGGGGATTAACTTTTTCTAAACGATAGAGATTAGACAATTCTTTCATTTGCTGTTGGGGGTCGTCTTTATATTTCTTTTGGATTTCTTTAATTTTGGGCTGAATTAAGCTTAATTGCCGCTGAAGCCGGGCATTTTTCCGGTACCAAGGCCACATCAAAAAACGGATCAAAAGCGTAACTAAAATAGTAGTCCAGCCTAAATTCGGCACCAAAGAATAAACGGCGACCAATAAATTAAAAATCGGCTGGTAAAAAAGTAAATTAAGGATTTGGCCCATTTTTTTGATTAAGAAACAACGCTACTGCCTTCTCAAATTTTTCTTTAATAAACTGAAAATCTTTTTCTTTTAGAATTGGCTTTGGCCAGATGGCAATATCGTAAGGCAAATTTAAAAGTTCCTTTTTATCTTTAATAAGATTCATTAATTGCCGTTTAATTTTGTGGCGTTCGACTGAAGATTTAGACCAATGAGCGCCCACCACAATCGCCCAGCGGCTAAAATTTAATTGATTAGGACAAATAAAAAATTTAAAATAATCGTTTTGCCGATAAAATCCCCTGTCAGAAAATTTTTGAAAATCCTGATGCGAAAGCCGATATTTTTTAGCCAGCATTTTAAGGGGTAAGTTTCTTTCGGCCTTTATGGCGGCGATTTTTAATAATGCGCCGGCCGCTTGGCAATCTCATCCGACGACGAAATCCGTGAGTCCGACTTCTTTTTTTCTTTTTAGGTTTATAGGTATAAGACATAGCTAAAAATTAATTTATTTAATTTTAATCAGGCTATCATCTAAATGACCAAAAGTCAATTCCACAGGTTTTAAACAGGATATGCACTCTTGAGATTTATTAAAAGATTTTGTATATAAGATATAGTATGGATTTAGAAGAATTGTGGAAAGCAGCTTTAGGCGAAATTTCTCTCAATATCCCCAAAACCGGGTTTAATACCTGGTTTAAGGATAGCTATCTGGCAGAAATAAAGGGAGAAACAGTGGTTTTAGCCACTTCTTCTAATTTTGCCAAGGAATGGTTAGAGAAAAAATACCATCACTATATTCTTCGGGCCTTAAGAAATCTAATGCCAGAAATTAAACAAGTAGAATATGTGGTCATAGCCAAAGTCAGCCCAGAAAAGCCGGAAAATAAATTGGTAAAAAAAGTAGCGAGTTTGGCTGAAGAGCAACTGAACTTAAACGACTATCTGGTTGATACCCAAACCCATTTAAATCCCCGTTATACTTTTGAAAATTTTATTGTGGGCAGCCATAATGAATTGGCTCAGGCAGCGGCTTTAGTTGTTAGCCAAAATTTAGGCACTAAATACAACCCTTTATTTATCTATGGCGGTGTTGGATTGGGCAAAACCCATCTACTTCAGGCTATTGGAAATAAAATAAAAAAAGACAAGGCCAAAAAAGTTAAAATTCGCTATATTTCCTCTGAAAAATTCGCCTCTGATTTGGTTACCGCCATCCGCAGCCAAACAATGGAGGATTTTAAAAAAGAATTTCGGAATTTAGATTTGTTATTAATTGACGATGTCCAATTTGTAGCCGGCAAAGACAAAACGCAAGAAGAATTATTCCACATCTTTAATACTTTATATGAAAAAAACAAACAAATTGTTTTTACTTCCGATCGTCCGCCCAAAGCCATTCCTTTAATTGAAGCGCGTCTGCGCTCTCGTTTTGAAGGCGGCATGATTGCTGATATTGGCATACCTGATTTTGAGACTCGTTTGGCTATTTTGAGGATAAAAGCGCAAGAAAAGCAGGCCACTCTTTCCGAAGATATTTTAGAATATATTGCCCAAAATATTCAAAAAAACATCCGAGAATTAGAGGGAGCTCTTAATCGTATCATTGCTTATAGCCGTTTGAAAAATGTTACCCCCACTTTGGCCGAAGCTAAACAAATTCTTTCCAATGTTTTAACCAAACCCTATAAAATAGTAAATCCCAAAGAAGTCATTAAAAAGGCAGCCACTTTCTACGGTTTAAACGAGAAAGACATCCTTCAACCAAGTCGAAAAAAAGATGTAGTCAAGCCCCGACAAGTAATTATGTATCTTTTACGCGAAGAATTAAAAAGCTCCTACCCTTATATTGGCGAACTTTTGGGTGGCAAAGATCATACAACCGTTATCCATGCTTGCAATAAAATTGCCGAAGAAATTAATTCTAACCCCGAGCTTTCTCAAGAAATTAATGCCATTAAAGATTTAATCTATAGTTTATAAGTTCGGGATAAATTGTGAAAAAGTTTGGCTAATAAAAAGTTAAAAAACAATCTAATAAACTTAAACAAAAATACCCCCTTTTTATCCCTTCTTTTTAAAGAATTAATCCACAGCTTTTACTCTTTATTAATTTTTAAAAAACAATCAAAATTAGAAACAGACGAACAAAAAATAAAAATTAACATTATTTTTGAAAAATAATTTCGTCGAATAATAATAATTTTAAATTTTATATATTATGAAATTTATTACTTTGGTAGAAAGTTTAAAAAAGGCAGTTTCGCTAGCAGAAAAAGCAACTGGTCGAAATCTTACTTTGCCTATCTTAGGTAATCTTTTGATTCAAACTGAAAAAGGGCAATTAAAAATTTCAGCTACAGATTTAGAAATTGGATTAAATGTTTATGTAATGGGGAAAATTGAAGAAGATGAAGAAAAAACTACTGTTTCGGCCAAAACTTTAAATAATTTTTTAACTAATCTCAACGAAGAAAAGGTGAGTCTAGAAGTAAAAAACAATAATCTAAAAGTAAAAAGCGGCGTTTTTGAAGCTTTAATTCAAGGAATTTCTATAGACGATTTTCCGATTATTCCCCAAATAAAAACAGAAAAGTATTTAGAATTAAGTATTGATAATTTTATTGTCGCCTTTGGCCAAGTGGTAAATAGCGCGGCCATCGGTGGTCGACCCGAGTTAAATGGTGTTTTAATTAAATTTAATGGCGAGAACCTTAAATTAGTGGCCACCGATAGTTATCGTTTATCCGAAAAAACATTAAAAGCTGATGACTTTAAAACAAATTTAAAAGACAGGATTTCAGTTATTTGTCCGCTAAAAACAGTTCAAGAGGTTTTAAGAATAGCTCAGGAATTAAAAGGTGAGGCAGCGACAGTCAAAATTTACATTGAGCCAAGCCAAATTTTCTTTGATTTTGGCTCCCTAAATTTAATTTCGCGCGTTTTAGACGGCAATTATCCGGATTACGAAGCCATTATTCCGCGCGAATTTAAAACAAAATTGCTCTTTAGCCGGAAATCATTAATAGAGGCAGTTAAAATTACCGGCCTTTTTAGTTCGCGCATCAATGATTTAAAATTAAAAATCGACCCTGAGGATGATAAGTTAAAATTAGAAGCAGAAGAATCAGGATTGGGTCAGGGTCGTTCAGAACTTAAGGGCAAAATCGAGGGCGAGCCATTAGAAATCAGTTTTAATTATCGTTATCTTTTAGATGGCCTTAATAATATCAGTTCTAACGAAGTTTTTATGGGTTTTAATGATGATAACAGTCCGTCTTTAATTAAATCACCTGAAGATTCAAGTTATCTCTATATTTTAATGCCTATTAAAATTTAATGGCTTTTGTAAAAATTTCTGAAATTTTAAACCAACGCCTTAAGCATTTAGGGTTAGAGAACTTCTTTTTAGAGAAAGAAATTCAAACTCATATAGAGTCATATCTTAAAGGGTTGGGGTTTAGCGCCGATGAGGTCTGTTTTAAAAAATTTAAAAATAAAACCCTTACCTTGGCCTGCCGTCATTCAACAATTAGCGCTGAACTAAAAAGTAAAGAACCCGAAATTCTTAATTTTTTACGCTGCCAAATACCTTCTTTAAAGATTGAAAAAATTTTTTATCAGTTAGATTAACGGTAAACGGTGATTTGACCGCTTCCAATAACGACGCCACCCTTTTTGATCTCTACTCTTAAAACATTAGTATCCATTAATTGGTTGTAACTAATAAAATAGACAAAATTACCTATTTGGTTTTTAGACATCGTGCCTAATAATTGGCCATTCAAATAAAGCGAGGCCTCATCAATATCAGATGGTGTTTTCACTTCTAAATAAAAGTCGCCCAAAACTTCTTGGCCATCTAAAGGAGAAACAAATTCAACAGGGGACTCGGCTGGTTGAGAACTGGTAGTCGAAGTGCTTTCTTCTGTTTGCCAGGACTCGGACCAATTAAGGTATTGGGCTGGTATCGGCTGGTTAAATTGGGAGTCAAAGTTTAAAATATTGCTTCTAGCCCAATTAAGCACCGGCATTTCCCAATTAAAAAATTGGGGGTCATTGGCTGGATTTTGGGGTATAGGACCCAAAGGATCATCTTTATTAACATAATAAAGGATGGAATGAATTTCTTTATAGGTATAGGTAATGATATTTTCCGGTAAAGTTTGGGCATTGGCTAATTGTCCGGTTGTTTTATCGATCTGAAAGGTTCGGTTAACAATATATTGGCCGTCAAACATCGGTTTATGGGAAGTAATTAAAGGCGGTGGATTAAAGTTCTCTTTTTCAAAATAAGGAAGGGCTTTTACAATAGCTTCATGCCAGGCCGGGGCAGCAACCATAATACCAGCCCCACCTTTTTGAATAGGAGAATAATCATTATTGCCTGCCCAGACACCCACTACCAAATTGGGGCTATAGCCAATAGTCCAGGCATCGCGATAATCTTGACTCGTACCGGTTTTAACAGCTACATCATAACCCTCAACATATAACGGACTATGAGAGCCAAAAGCAGGGGCGCGCGCTTGCTCATCTGATAAAATATCATTAATCATTTGGCAATAACGGGGCTCAAAAACTAATTCAGATTTTTCTTGATATTCTTCCAAAACTTTACCTGTCCTATCTTCCACTCTTAAGATACTTACTTGCGGGTGGAAAACTCCTTCTTGGCTAAAGACAGCATAGGCATTAACCATTTCATTTAATTGGACCGCTCCGCCACCCAAAACCAAAGATAGGCCATAATAAGAGGTAGGTTTTGTGAGCGTAGTGATACCAAAGGAGCGAGCCACATTAATGGCATTATCAATACCGGTTAAATACAAAACTTTAACCGAAGGTACATTAAGCGACTGGGCTAAGGCCTCGCGCAAAGTTACTGGTCCCCTAAATTTTAAATCATAATTATTGGGAAAATAGGGATTATTGGGGTCAGTGGAAAAGTTGGTTTTTAAATCATAAACCACGGTGGTAGGAAGAAAGCCTTTTTTAAAAGCAGCTGCATAGACAAAAGGCTTGAAAGCAGAACCAGGCTGACGTTGGGCGAGGGTGACATTAAAATTACCTTCGTTTTCCAAATCAAAATAATCATGGGAGCCAACCATTGCCAAGATTTGACCGGTTTTTGGGTCCTCCATCAGCATACCCATATTAGTGGCGTGCACTTTTTCTTGATTAATTTTTGAATATTTGGCCACTGTTTCTTCAGCAATGGTTTGAAGCCGCCAATCTAAACTGGTAATGACTTTTAGGCCCATACTTTCATAGTCTTCCCCATAGCGCTGGCTTAGGTAATCGCGGATATACATTACAAAATGAGGCGCTTTAAGACCAAAGGTAGGTTTGGCAAATTTTACTTTCTCATTTTTTGCTTTTTCCACTTCCTCAGCCGGAACCCAGTTTAATTCTTTTAAACGGTTAAGCACCCATTGCTGGCGCGCATCTAAACGGTCACGATGCAGTCCGTAGGGAGAAAGATAAGTGGGTGATTTTAAAAGGCTCGCCAAATAAGCCGCTTCGGCCAAGCTTAAATCTTTGGCTGATTTATTAAAATAAAGCTGGCTGGCAGCCTCAATGCCATAGGCATTACCTCCATAAGGCACTTGGTTTAGATAAAGTTCAAAAATTTTATCTTTAGGATAAATTGTTTCAATTTTAATAGCGAGGACCAATTCCCTTAATTTTCTAATTAAATTTTTATTAGGAGTAAGGAAGGCATTGCGGGCCAATTGTTGGGTAATAGTTGAGCCACCCTGAAGTTCGGTGGGATGCAAAAGATTATGTAAGAGAGCGCGGCCAATACCTACAATGTCAAAAGCAGGGTGATGGTAAAAATTGCTATCCTCGGCTGCTAGGGTTGTTAATTTAACCACTGAGGGGATTTCCTCCCATTTTAAAACTGTGCGGTTTTGTTTGCTATAAAGTTCAGAAAGCAGCACTTCTCCTGTTCGGTCATAAATTTTAGTAGTTTGGCTGATGCTAAATTTTGACAAATCATTGGGCGACGGCGAGGTAATCCAAAAATAGAAAAACAAAGACAGGCCAAAGACCAAAAAACCGATTAAACAATAGGTAATTTTTAAAATCAGTTTCTTTTTGATTTTCATTTTAAGCTTAATATTAATTATAAATCCAAAAAAGAAAACTTAAAAACCCCCAAAAGGGGTTTTTAAGTTTAGAGTATGTTAAAATTAAATTTCGGTTATTTCTTCGTCATCAACATCAGTAGGCAAATCTTCGCTCCAAGGGTCGCCGCTCCAGTCTTCTTCTGGGTTTTCTAATTCTTTTTCTTTCTTTTCTTCTGATTCTAATTCTTCGCTTTCTTCTAGTTCTTTTTCCTCTTCAGCCATAATAATTTAATTTTTAAATTTGGTTAAACCGACCTTTCACTTGCCTTTTAAAAATCTTAATTAGATTAAAGGCAAAATAAGAAAAAGTCAAGACTTACCTAATCTTTAAAAGACCAGCCAAAGCAATGGCCAAGGCGTCGGCTGTATCATCTGGCTGTGGCAAGGTTTTTAGCTTTAAAAGTTTTTGAATTTTCTTTTGCATATCCTTTTTTTCAGTGCGGCCATAGCCACTAATTTTTTGTTTAATCTCCAAAGGCGCTAATTCAATGACAGGTATTTTTGTTTGAGCCGCGGCCAAAAGAATAACCCCGCGAGCTTCACTTACCGCCATAACTGTTTTGGCGTTTTTAAAAAAATAAATACCTTCTAATGCCAGATAATCCGGCTTATATTGATTAATTATTCCTTTAAGATTTCGGCTTAATTGGACAAGGCGATAGTCCTTTTTGGGAAGAGAAAATTCCCAACAGCCATAATTTATTGCCTTTACTCCATTTTTGTCCTTTTTAAGAACAGCATGGCCTATCCGATTGGTGCCTGGGTCAATACCTAAAATAGTAATTTTAGCCATTTTCTTCGAATTTAATATTAGAATAAATCTCATTAACATCCGGATGATTATCAAGTTCTTCAAAAAGCTTTTCCAATTCTGCTTTTTGCTCCGGCTGGCTGATTTTTATTATATAATTTTGGTCTGGTTCGTAATCCAGCTCAATATTTTCAATTTTAGTTTCCTTTTCAATCAGAGAGCGCAAAACAGGCAATTTGAGGGCCGGGGCAGTGATCACCACCTTGTCTTCCTCTTCTTTAATATCCTCGCCCCCTGATTCAATAATGGCAAGGGCCAATGGGTCGCTAAAAGAGTCTTTGGAAAGATAAATTCGAGCCGCTTCTTTAAACATATATTTAACACTGCCGCTTTGGCCAGGTTTGGCATTATGGTGCTCTAAAATTTTTCTGACCTCAGCTAAAGTGCGATTTCGGTTATCAGTTACAGCCATAATAATTAAAGCTGAACCATAAGGACCATAGGCCTCAATTATTACTTCCTCTAAATTGCTTTGATTTTTATCTGCTCCGCGGCTAATGGCGCGATTAATGTTTTCTTTTGGCATAGAAAATTGTCGCGCCATTTCCAGGGCCTTCCTCAATTTAGGATTGGTTTCTGGATCTGTTCCTTCGCGGCTGGCGACGCTAATTAAATTAGCCAGTTTCGAAAATATCTGTCCCTTTTTAACATCAGTTACTGCCTTTTGATTTTTTACTTTTGACCATTTTGAATGACCAGACATAGATTTCGCTTTTAAAAGAATAAAAACAACCCTTCTTTATATTAAAGTTTTAAATTTAAAAGTCAAAAAATTCTAAAGTTTTGCCCCTTGACAAATTTTTAAAATTGACTATACTTATACTTACCAAAGTGCCTTTCGGCCTTTTTAATTTTGCTCTTTTATACTAAAAACCCGCTAACCTGTAGGCAATCAGGCTGACATGGGGATGGCCTGCTTGGGGTCATTTTTAAGGGTAATTTGGTTTCGGCTGGATTATACCTTGACTTGATCCTTAATCTCTGTCACCGAACAGAGGATTTTGCCTACAGATTAGCGGGTTTTTTTATTCTTAAATCTTTCATTTTTCCCAATCAAGACCTAATACCCGTTTTAATTCTTCTAAAGAAGTAGTGCCATCTAAAACGCGCAGCAAACCGCTTAATTCCAAAGTGAGATAAGAACCTTTTAGTTTTTCTTTTAACTGGTCGTAGCTTAATCCCTGGTTAATTAGACTTTTAATTTCTTCATTGGTTTCTATCATTTCAAAAATGGCCGTCAAACCTTTATAGCCGCTAAAATGACATTGAGCGCACCCCACGGCTTTATAAACATAATTCCAATCCGTCGGAATAAGGGAATGATATTCTGGCGGCAATTCCTTTAATTTTTCAGAAATATATTTCTTTTGGTCTTTATTTAAAGCCACTCGTTTTTTGCAATGAGGGCAAAGGCGACGCACCAATCGTTGACTTAAAATGCCATTCAAACCATTACTAATGGTTGTTTTATCTAATTGATAACTAGCGAGACGGTCAATGGCTGAAAGGGTGTCGTTAGTATGAAGGCTGGCTAAAATTAAGTGACCAGTTAAGGCTGCCTGGCTCGCTAATTTGGCTGTTTCTTCGTCCCTGATTTCTCCAATTAAGATGATATTGGGGTTTTGCCTTAAAAGCGTTTTAAGGGCCTGAGAGAAGGTATAACCGGTTTCTTCATTAACTTGGGTTTGAACCACGCCCTTTAGCCGATATTCAATTGGGTCTTCAATAGTAATAATTTTTACGCCCGGCTGATTAAGTTGATTTAAAATAGCAAACAAAGTTGTTGTTTTTCCGCTACTCGTTGGCCCGCAAACCAATAAAATACCCGTGGGTTTTAAAGCCCTTTTAATAGCCCGGAAGGTTGGCTCAAAAAGACCCAATTTTTCTAAATCGAAAAGCGGCATTTGCTCTGTTAAAATCCGTAAAACAGCCGACTCGCCATAACCGCCAGGAATAATAGAAACCCTAATATTATAATTTTTTCCGTCAAGCCGGACATTAAAGCGACCTTCTTGGGTTTTTTGGCTAACGGCCATTTCTAAATTGGTAATTTCTTTCAAACTATTAATGAGGGGTGGATAGAATTTGATATCATTTTTTAAAATGTCGTTGAGCACATTATCAATTCGATAGCGAATAAGATATTCTTTCTCTTGTGGTTCCAAATGAATATCTGTGGCTTGGCTCATGATGCCGCCAGCCATAATTAAGGGTAATTGCTCTGACAAAGAAAGATTTTGATAAAGGGATAATCTTTTTTGAGGCTGGCTGATAAATTCTTGGGCTTTGCTTTTTAGGTCTTCGTTAATCTCAAGGCCTCTTACCAGAGTGCGGCTAATAATGCGTTGATAAAGAGATTGGATGTAGGAAATGTCGCCTACTACGCGGCCCACTTCTTCCAAAGAAGTAACTCCTTCAATAACTTTTAGCAGACCATCGTGAAACATCGGTACCATACCTTCGTCAATCGCTAATTCCCGGATTTGATCAATGGTGCCGTCTTTTAAAATTAAATCATTAATTTTAGGGCTTAAAACGAGCGTTTCCATAATAGCAGTTTGGCCTTTATAACCTAAATAAAAGCATTTTTCACAGCCCCGCGGCCGATAAAGGGTTTTAATTTCTTTTATTTTTGGAATTTTGGCTTTGGGCGAAATTACAGCCAATGATTCTAAAATTTGCTTTTTTAAATCTTCGTCTGGCTCATAAGCCTCTTTGCAATAAGGGCATAGGCGGCGCACCAATCTTTGGGCAATAATGAGGCGCAAAGAAGAGGGCAAAAGTTTTTTCTCAATGCCCAATTCTAAAAGCCGGCTAATCGTATCAGCCGCCTCATTGGTATGCAAAGTGGATAAAACCAAATGACCGGTTAAGCTGGCCTGGATAGCAATATTGGCTGTTTCTTTGTCTCTGATTTCTCCGACCAGAATAACATCCGGGTCTTGGCGCAAAATTGATTTTAATCCATTTTTAAAATCATAATTTTTGCTTTCATCCACTTCCGTTTGGGTTATACCTTCTAAACGATACTCAATTGGGTTTTCAATGGTGATAATTTTAATACCTGGGGAGATTTTGTTTTTAAGCATGGCATATAAGGTTGTGGTTTTACCGCTGCCGGTTGGACCGGTATTTAAAATCAAGCCATTGGCTACCCCCAATTCCCTCCTAATTAAAGGAATTAAATCTGGCCTTAAACCTAAATCTTCTAAGTTATAAGCCATGCGTTCAGGATTAAGCAATCGAAAGACCAAAAATTCTTCTTCTGGGCCAGGCAGGGCTGAGGCTCTAACTTCAAAAACTACCAAACCATTTTTAATACTGAAACGGCCGTCCTGCGGTTCGTTAGTAATATTTACTTTCATTCCTGCCAACAATTTTAGCCGGTCACGAAGGTAATGATACTGTTTGGGATTGATTCTTAAAACTTCATAAAGCACGCCGTCTAAACGAAAACGAACCAACACCTGGTTTTCTTGGGGTTCAAAATGAATATCAGAGGCATCGGCTATAACCGCTGACTTTAAAATCATGCCCATTAAATCGGTAATAATTAAATTTTTGGTGGTTTTTACTTTCTGGTCTAATTGCTGAAAATTAACCGTGGGAAAAGGTTCGACATCAATAATGCCGCTAATAACCGGTTGGGGCTTTTTAATTAATTCATATTTCGTTAAGACAAAGGCAAAAGACTGGGGCGAGACCAGAAATTTATTGAGTTTATAACCTTTATCTTCCAGGGCAAGGAGCGTTTTAACCGTTTCTGGATTTTCAGGGTTAAGCAAGGCTACGGCCAAATTTTTCCCCATCTTATCAAAAGTTAAGATACCGGCCCGACGCGCCTCTACTTCGTCTAAGATTTCTAAAGCATCTAACTGAATAGCCGCTTTCTTTAAATTAATATAGCGCAGGCCAAAGGAGCGCGCCTTTCTTTCTGCCTCTCTTTCTTCTGATTCGCTGCGTAATCGTTCTAAAATTTCCTGTCTTTTTGAAGATAAATCATCAGCCATAACTAATTTAATCCTAATTTAATTTTTAATTTTCGGCAAGAGAACTTTTTATTTTTAAAATTTCTGATAAGATTTAGAAAGATGGAGATTACCTTTTTATCAAAAAGCCCTAAAGAGACGCACAACCTGGCTCGGCGTCTCATAGCAATCCTTAAAGTTTATCGGCCTAAAACCGCAAGCAATGGCTTGGTTTTGTCTTTAGAAGGCGAATTGGGTAGCGGCAAAACAGAATTTATTAAAGGTTTGGCTGAGGCCCTAAAGATAAAGGGAAAAGTTTTAAGTCCTACCTTTATTATTATGCGGGCCTTTAAAATTCCGGCTAAACAGGTTTTTGATTATCTTTATCATTTCGATTGTTATCGCTTAACCAGCCTAAAAGACCTTGAGCCATTAGGTTTTTTTGAGATTATTGCTCATCCTAAAAATTTGGTGGTTTTAGAGTGGGGTAATAAAGTTTTAAAAGCCCTGCCCAAAAGGACTTTAAGGATTATTTTTAAAACAAAAGGAAAAAATTCTAACCATCGTCTCATTACTTTTAAAATATGAATCAATCGCTTTTTTCTTCGCCTGCCAAAAATTTAATTTTGATTGACAGCAATGCCATTCTACATCGTGCCTACCATGCTCTACCCCCTCTTTCTAGCCAAGGACAGCTGACCAATGCTTTATATGGTTTTAGCGCTGTTTTAATAAGAATCTTAAAAGAATTTCATCCTCAGTATTTAGCCGCTTGCTTCGATTTGCCTCAGCCCACTTTTCGCCATTTAGCTTATAAAGAATATAAGGCCAAAAGAATCAAACCCCCTCAGGAGTTTTATGACCAAATTCCTCTGGCCAAAGAAATTTTGTCAGCTTTTAAAATTCCCATTATTGAAAAACCGGGTTACGAAGCCGATGACCTTATTGGTACCTTAGCTGTTAAAGCAACGAAAGAAAGTCCGGATATTGAAGTGATTATTATTACCGGCGATTTAGATACGCTTCAGTTGGTCGGACCGCGCATTAAGGTCTGGACCTTAAAAAAGGGGATTAAAGAAGTGTCATTAATGGATGTTTCAGCTGTTAAGGAAAGATATGGGTTTGAGCCTCACTTATTAGCTGATTTTAAGGGATTAAAAGGTGACCCTTCAGATAATATCCTAGGCGTGCCTTCGATTGGCGAAAAAACCGCCATTTCTTTAATTAAGGAATTCGGCCCTTTAGAAAATCTTTATGCCTCTTTGGAAAGTGAAAACCAAGATAAAATCAAAATACCAGCGCGTCTTAAAGAAATTCTAATTCAAAACAAAGACCAAGCTTTTTTTAGCAAAAATTTGGCTCTCATTAATACCAATGTGGAATTAGATTGTTCCCTTAAAGATTTAAAATTTGAAATGCCGCCACCGGAGCAAATTAAGCCTGTTTTTGAAAAATTTTCTTTTAAAAGCCTTTATCAACGATATGTTAATAACTGGTCGGCCTAAGAAAAAATTGATATAATTTATTTAGCCATGGCCAAAGCAAAGAATTCGGTAATTAAAAAATGGTTTTTGGGTGGAGCCCGAGGGATTTTTATCTTTTTTAGTTTATTGATTGTCATTCAGCTTGTTTTTGATTTTTTGTGGCTTCCTTCGCCGCTCCGCTTGATAGTGGCCGGGCTGATGGTTGGTGCTTATTTGGCTTTTGTTCCTTCTTTTTTCTACCTTTCAAAGTATTTTAAGAAATCGGAAACAGAGAAAGCACAAGTTTCAGCCATTCTTTTTAGCATTAGCGACGCCGTTTTTGCCTATGACCGAAATTTTAAAATTATTTTGTTTAACCCGGCGGCTGAAGAACTTTTTCAAATTAAAAGCAGTGAGATAGTGGGCGTAACGATTACCCCTGAGATGATTAATCACCCCCAATTTTCTCTTTTGGCTAAAATTATCTTTCCTGCTTTGGCTCCCAGCCTGCTTAAAATGAGTTTGGACAAAGAGAATGCTCGTTTAGAATTGAAATTTTCCGAACCCAAAGAAATGGTTTTAGAAGTAACCACCACAAAAGTAATTGATACGGCCGGGAATCATTATGGATTCCTAAAAATTATTCGCGACCGCACCCGAGAAGAGTCCATCTTAAAAATGAAGTCTGATTTTATTACTATTGCTGCCCATCAGTTGCGCACTCCCTTGGCTGGGATTAATTGGTCTCTGGATTTAGTGCTTAATAAAGAATTAGGGGCCTTAACAGAAGAGCAGGAAACGGTTTTAAAGCAAGCCAAGGCAGCTAGCCAAGAATTGATTAAAGATACGGAAATGCTGCTTCATGTTTCAGAAATTGAAGAAGGACGCTTTGGATATAAGTTTGTGCCTACCAGCATTGAGAACCTAATTACCGAAACATTAATAAAATACGAGCCTATTGCCCAATCTAAAAATGTTAAATTAATTTTTTATCGAGCCAAAGAACCTTTGCCTAGCCTTACGGCTGATCCGGATCGCCTTAAAATTGTTTTAGAGGTCTTAATTGATAATGCCATAAAATATAATGTGAAAAATGGGGAAGTAAGAATTAAGATCAACCCCTTAATCGACCGACCATTTTTGGAAATTAAAGTAGAGGATACAGGTATAGGTATTCCTGAAGCAGAATTGTCGCGTCTCTTTACCAAATTTTATCGCTCCAGTCGCTCACTAAAAGAGCAAACCACGGGTTTAGGTTTAGGCCTTTATTTAGCGAAAAATATTATCAAAAGGCATGGTGGCGATTTATGGGCTGAGTCAGTTGAAGATCGCGGTTCAGTGTTCCATTTCATCTTGCCTTTAGATCCTAGCTACATTCCGCCCCAAACGACAATAACAGAAGAAAAGTAATGCCAGAATTACCTGAGGTTAAAACCATTGTTAATCAATTAAGGCCCAAAATCATTGGCCGTAAAATTATTGATTTTTGGTTTGCGCCTGATTTTAGACCTAAAAATATTTCTTTAGCTGATTTTAAAAACAAGTTAAAAAATCGTCGTTTTACCTCAATAAACCAACGAGGCAAAAATTTAATTTTCCATTTAGAAGGAGGGCTGGTGATGCTTATTCATCTTAAATTGACTGGCCATTTTCTCTTAGGTCGTTGGCAGTTAACTTCGAAAGAACCGATTGCCCAAAACCCAGAATTAAGCCAAGACCCGGCTAATAAATATCTGCGTTTTATTTTAATTTTAGATAATGGCGAAATGCTAGCTCTTTCTGATTTGAGAAAATTTGCCAAGGTAATGTTGGTGAAGGAATCCGAAGTTTCTTCTTTAAAGGATTTGAATTTAGGGCCTGAGCCCATTGCTCCTGATTTTAATTTTAATAAGTTTAAAGAGCTATTTTTAAAAGTTCAAAAGCGCCGACCGCGGCAAAAAATTAAGGCGCTTTTAATGGATCAAAAATTTTTAGCCGGCATTGGTAACATCTATTCTGATGAAATTCTTTTTGAGGCCAAGATTTCGCCTCTAAGGCCTATTAGCCAAATAAGTCCACCAGATTTAGAAAGGCTTTTTAGGGCGATGGGAAAAATTTTAAATGAGGCCATTAAAAAAGGAGGCTCCACGGTTGGCTTTGGCGATTATCGCAATCTTTATGGTCAGCCAGGCAAATATAGCTCTTATTTAAAAGTTTATCGCCGGACTAACGAAAAGTGCTTTCGTTGCGGTCATCTGATTAAACAAATTAAATTTGGCAGCCGTTCTTCTTATTATTGCCCTTATTGCCAAAAGTAATAATTATTTACCAGTTGATACTTAAAGATGAATAAAAAATATGTTGATTGTAATTTGGGGGCCAGACCATTTTAGAAGTTTTAAACTGTTAAAGAAGTTAACGGAAAATAATAATGTCTCATTATTGATTTTTGATTTTTCCAATAGCGAAACGCAATTGATAAACTTTCTTAACCAATTTCGCACCCCCTCTTTATTTAAGCAAAAACAGCAAGTAGTGGTTAAAGATTTTTTTAGCCAGGCTTCAGAAACAGAGATAAAAAACCTTTTTGATTTTTTAGAACCAATTATTTCAGGAGTGCAAGATTTGATTTTTTTTGAGACCGAAGAGCCAAAAAAGAGCGTTTTTAATCGCTTGGCCAAAAAAGCGGATAAAGCCTATTATTTTAACACCTTGGACAAAAAAGAAGGTCGGAAATTTATAAAAGAGGTAGAAAAAGAATTAAACCTTTCTTTGTCCCCGGATTTAAGAGAGATGATTTTAGGGGCCGGCCTTTTAGATAGCGGGCTTATTTATCATTCTTTGGAAAAATTAGCCCTTTTGGGAAAGAATGATTTTACCAAAGAGGAAATCAAAGAATTATTCAATTGGCCCAAGAACGAATTGTTTTTTCAATTAATTGATGCGGCCTTGGCTGGCCAGAGGGCTCAGGCCCTTCGTTTGTTACAGTCAGAATTAATCCGCGGTGAAGCGCCGCTTAAAATTTTTAACCTTTTGGTTTCAAGGCTTCGCCAGTTAATCAGTTACAAAGAAAACCCCCTAGGATTAAGCGAGAGTTTAAAAGGAAGCCGCTTTTATCTCTACAAAATAAAAGAAGTATCCCGGCGCTATCCTTTAGAAAAGCTTAAAAAGATTTATGCCCAGTTTGCCCTTTATGATTACAAAATTAAAACGGGTCAATTAGAACCCGCTTTAGCCCTAGAATTAATCTTGAGTTGCTTTTTTATTTAAAGTTGACTTAACTTTTTGGTTAACCTACCTTTAAGACGGCTGGCTTTGTTTTTGTGAATGATATTTCTTTTGGCTGATTTGTCCAAAATCGAGTAAAGCTTTGGTAAAATCTCTTTGGCCTTTTCTTTGTCTTTATTTTTGAGGGCTAAAAGATACTGGCGTTTTAATTGTCGAATTTCTTTTTTGCGCGCCAGATTTCTTTTTCTTCTTTTTAAATTTTGTCTTAAGGCCTTTTTGGCTGAACGCTTAATGGGCATATATTATTAAGTTAACCTAATTTTTTTAAAAAGTCAAAGATTCGCTTTTAAGGAAGAATTTATTATAATATTAAATTAATGAGCCATTATGAAATTTTGCCCCATCCGGCTGATATTAAAGTAAAGATTTGGGCTGCCAGTCGTCGAGAGCTTTTATTCTCGGCCCTTAAGGCTTTATATGAAATCAGCGGGCCGCAATTGGATTCGCCGCCAGTAGAAGTGCAAAGTGAAATAAAAGCAACAGGGGCAAATTTTCCAGATTTAGTGGTTGATTTCTTATCACAGGTCGTCAGTTTAACCGATGTCTATAATAGTGCTTTTTCTAAAATGGAAATTCAATTTTTAAGCGATACAGAATTAAGCGGACGCCTTGTTGGTTATCGCTTTAAATATTTAGACAAAGAAATTAAGGGCGTAAGTTATCATCACCTTGATTATCAAGAGGAAAACGGTCTTTGTACTATAACCATCATTTTTGATATTTAATATTTTTATGGCTTTAAAAGATTTTATTTCTAAAATCGAAGAAAATCTTTACGAGATTTCCAAAGATTATAAGCCGGAAATGTTAGTGCCCGCCCGTTTTTATGCTTCTCCTTCTATGTTGGAAGATATTATAAAAGACAAAAGTTTAGAGCAACTGGCTAATACTGCCACCTTAAAGGGGATTTTAAAATATGCCTTGGCTATGCCTGATATTCACGAAGGTTATGGAGCGCCGATTGGGAGCGTTTTTGCTACTGATTTGGTTGAAGGATTAATTTCGCCAGGTGCAGTGGGTTATGATATTAATTGCGGGGTTAAACTGTTGCGTTCCGAATTATTTAAAACCGACCTGGAAAACCATAAAGAAAAACTTGCTGATTTAATTTTTCAAACTGTACCATCAGGTGTGGGCCGGGGTGGTTACTGGTGCTTGAGCTTTAAAGAAATGGACGAAGTTTTGGCCCACGGTCTGGATTTTTTAAAACAAAAAGGTTATGCTGATAATGAGGATTTAAATTATTGCGAGTCAAGGGGTTCTTTAACATCAGCTTCGAGCGAGGCTGTTTCTGATTTAGCCAAACGTCGCGGCTTAGATCAATTAGGCACCATTGGCGCTGGCAATCATTTCTTAGAGGTTCAGTATGTTTCCGAAATTTATCTTAGAGAAGAAGCTTCTAAGTTGGGATTAAAAAAAGACCAAATTACTGTTTTGATTCATAGCGGTTCGCGAGGGCTAGGTCATCAGGTGGCCACGGATTATATTAAGAAATTTGGCTTTTTAGCCAGTCAATACGGTATTTCTTTGGTTGATCGGGAGTTGGCCGCTGTTCCTTTTTCTGCGAAAGAAGGTGAGGCTTATTTTAAAGCCATGCAGGCAGCAGCCAATTTTGCCTGGGCTAATCGCCAGTTAATCACCCACCTTTTGCGCGAATGCTTTTTTAAGATTTTTGGTCCTCGTGGCACCTTGAAAAGCGTCTATGATGTAGCTCATAATATTGCTAAGATAGAAGAGCATGAAATCGATGGCCTAAAAAAGAAAGTGTTGGTTCATCGCAAAGGAGCAACCCGATCTTTTCCGGTTTATCATCCGGAATTACCCCCAGATTATTTAGAAATTGGTCAGCCGGTCCTTATTCCTGGCTCGATGGGTACTAGTTCTTATCTGCTCTTAGGCGATAAAAAGGGTAAGGAAGCTTTTTATTCCAGTTGCCATGGCGCTGGTCGGTTAATGAGTCGACACGAGGCGTTAAAAAAACTAGAGGGCAATAAGATTTTAAAAGAATTGGCCGAAAAGGGTGTAGTGGCCAGAATTCATTCGATTAAAGGTTTAGCCGAAGAAGCGGCGGAGGTTTATAAAGACGTTGATGAGGTGGTAGAGGTAGTAGCCCGAAGCGGTTTAGCCAAAAAAGTAGCGCAATTTAAACCCTTAATTGTCATTAAAGGTTAAAAATATAATTAAAAAATATAAAAATATGAAAAACTATAATCATGATTTAATTCATCAACTTTCTGAAACTCTAGATAGCATTTGGCGGCTGGATGAATATATCAAAAACGCAACCGAATGTCCGCGTTGCCAAAAGCTTTGGGCGGAATGCAAGGTCGACTTGGAAAAAATTGCCCAAAAGATTTCTGAAGAATTAAAACAGCATATTAAGGAAGAAAAATTTAGCTAAAAAGCAATGGAAAAACACTTGTCAAGAGAAAATAATTTTGAGATAAAACGCGAAGATTTCCGCCAAACAATGAGCTGGCGCATTTTTAGAATAATGGCTGAATTTGTAGATGGTTTTCAGTTTATCGCCGGTTTTCGGAAGGCAGTTTGTATTTTTGGCTCGCATACTACCCCTTCTTCTGACCCTGATTACGAGAAGGCCTACCAATTAGCCAAAAAATTGGCTCAAGCCGGCTATGCTATTGTCACCGGCGGTGGTCCGGGCATTATGGAAGCAGCCAATAAAGGGGCGGCAGAAGCTAAGAATTGGTCCGTAGGATTAAATGTCTTTATTCCTTCCCAGGGCGAGCGCCGCAATCCCTATCTTAATCAGTCAATGGTCTTTCATTATTTCTTTACGAGAAAAGTGATGTTTTCTTTTGCAGCTGATAGTTATATTTTTTTTCCGGGCGGTTATGGTACTTTAGATGAATTAACCGAGATGCTTTGTCTCATTCAAACGCATAAAATTAGAAGGGTACCAATTATTTTAGTGGGTCGTTCTTTTTGGACCCCATTTGTTAATTGGCTCAACGATTATATTTTAAAGACTAATAAAATTTCAGCCGAAGATTTAAACCTCTTCCAATTAGTCGACAGCCCAGAGGAAGCTTATGACCTTGTTTTAAAATTTAATCATAAAGGTCGAAAAATTTTTGCCACTTTTTAAGTGGCCATTAAATCATGGAAGAAAAATTAATTGGTAAAGTCATCCACTATTACGGAAAAATTAATGTAGCCATTGTGGAGCTTTCTGATAATTTAAAAGTGGGTGACACCATTCATATTGTAAGCGGCACAGTTGATTTTACTCAGCCGGTGGAATCGATGCAGATTGAACATCAAAATGTGGCGAGCGCAAAAAAAGGACAAACTATCGGTTTATTAGTGAAACAGAAAGTACATGAAGGTGCCTTGGTTTATTTAGCGGAATAAAATATGAATAAATTAGCTTTTTGGGAAGGTGTAGCCATTTTGGTTGGCACCATTATTGGGGCTGGTCTTTTTACCTTGCCTTATGCAGCGAGTCAGTCAGGTTTAATGGTAGCGCTTTTTTGGCTCTTGTTTTTGGGTTTGGTGGTTCTCTATATTCATTTGATTTTTGGAGAAATTATTTTGAGGACGCCAGAAAATTTCCGTCTACCGGGCTATGTGGGTTATTATTTAGGGGAGCAAGCTAAAAAATTTTTATTAATTACTAATTTTTTGACCTTTGGTATTTCGCTTACTATTTATTTGCTCTTGGCGGCGCGTTTTATGGCCATTTTAATCAGTCCTTACCAAGTGCCTTTTCAGACGCTCTTTTTGGTTTTGTGGTTTTTGTTAAGCATTGTGATTCTTTTTGATTCTTCTGTAGCCAGTCGTTTGAATTTTTATTGTTCCTTTGGCCTCTTGGCTTTGTTTTTGGTCTTGTTTTTTCTTTTAATGCCCCACTTTCAGGCTGCCAATTTTAATTGGACCAATCATTTGTCTTGGAATTGGCTCCTGCCTTATGGTTTATTTTTATACGCTTTAGTAGGGTTTAGCGCTGTACCCGAAGCTTTAAAGGTGGCTCGGGAAAATAATATTAAAGGCTCTCTCTTTAAAAAAATAATTTTAATTGCCAGCCTCATTCCCGTTTTAGCTTACGCTTTATTTATTTTAGGCATTGTAGGCGTAACTGGTCCAAATACCACCGTTGACGCTATTGGAGGATTAGTTAATATTTTAGGTCCTCATATTATTATTTTAGGTGCTCTCTTGGGCTTTTTAAGCGTGGTCACGTCTTATTTAGTTATTGGTACTTATTTAAAACACAGTTTTATCTTTGATTATCGTTGGCCGAGATGGTTAGCTTTAGCTTTGGTAGTTTTCGGACCGCTTCTTGTTTATCTTTTGGGTTTAACTGACATTGTAAAATGGTTATCTTTGATGGGAGCCGTACTTACTGGCTTTGAGGCGATTATGCTCCTTTTCAGCTTAAAAGAAGCAAAGAAAAGAAATGAACGACCACCGGAATATAGCATTAAATTATCTCAGCCCTTATTCATCTTTTTAGTGGTAGTTTTTGTTTTAGGGGCCACTTTTCAAATTTTCTTTTTTAGATAAAGCCCCTGTGGCTTAACGGATAAAGCGCGGCCCTCCGGAGGCCGAGATAGAGGTTCGATTCCTCTCAGGGGCACGGCCAAATTATAGATTATAGAGGTATTATCAGATTCAATTTTATGATACAATTTTAGCATATAACTTTATGCCCTTAATTATTGATTTTCATCTTCATTCTAAATACTCGCGGGCGACAAGCGCCCAGATGATTCCAGAAATTATTAGCCAAACCGCTAAAATAAAGGGTATTGATATTGTGGGTACAGGCGACTTCACTCATCCTTTATGGTTGAATGAGCTGAAAAATAAATTAGTAGAAACAGAAAATGGTCTTTATCAGCTAAAAGAAAACCAAGATAGAAATTCGCCCCGTTTTATTGTCTCCGGAGAAATTAGCAATATTTATAGCCGCGCTGGTCAAACGCGGCGCGTTCATAATTTGATTATTTTGCCCTCGCTTCAAAGCGCGGAAAAAATTAGCCACCGTTTATCCTTAGAGGGAAATCTTTTAAGCGATGGCCGGCCGATGTTGGGGCTTGATAGCGAGGAATTGCTAAAAATAGTTTTGGAAATAGAACCTAAGGCAATGTTTATTCCTGCTCATATCTGGACGCCTTGGTATTCAGTTTTTGGTTCTATGTCTGGTTTTAATTCTTTGGAGGAAGCCTTTGGCCAAAACACCAAATACCTGGCTGCTTTAGAAACCGGTCTTTCAAGTGATCCAGCCATGAACTGGCGACTTTCCGCGCTCGACCCCTTTAGTTTGGTTTCTAATTCTGATGCCCATTCGCCAGAGCATTTGGGTCGGGAAGTAAATGTTTTAGAAGTAGCGTTTGATTATGACGAGCTTTTCAACGTGATTAAAAATAAAGACAAAAATCGTTTTCTCTATACGATTGAATTTTATCCCGAAGAAGGAAAATATCATTACGATGGTCATCGCTTATGCGGTGTGTGCTTTTCTCCTGCAGAAACTAAAAAGCACCAAGGTCTTTGTCCGGTTTGCGGCCGGCCTTTGACCATTGGCGTTTTATCTCGGGTGGAAGCTTTGGCTGACAGAAATTCAGGCGAAATACCAGCGAATGCTATTCCCTTTAAAAAATTAGTGCCTCTTAAGGAAATTTTAGCCGAAGTTTTAGAGACCAAACCAGCCTCAAAGAAAGTTTCCGAGCTTTACCATAAATTAATTGATTATTTTGGTAGTGAGTTTAAGGTTTTATTAGAAGCCCAAAGCAATGATTTGGAAAGAATCGGCGGAGAAAGATTAGCTGAAGCTCTTTCAAGAGTAAGGGAGGGTAAACTAACAATTAGGCCGGGTTATGATGGCGAATATGGCCAAATTAAAATTTTTAATGGCGAAAGCAATAGCCAGAATCAGGGCGTTTTGTTTTAAAATGCCAAAAAGAGGAAAATATTATAAAATAAAGAGAGTATGAGTTTAGCCTTTGTTCGCTATCTTTTTGTTAGCTTTTTCCGGCTTTTTAGCGATTTTTTGAAACACTGGTATTTAGATGTTTTTGCCTTTTTTTATGAAAAATGGTGGCAAACACTTAAAAGTTTAGATCGTTTTTTTGCCCTGCCCCTCACTTTTAAATATTATTTTTACCCCCTTTATTCCGATTATACTTGGACTGGCCGCTTGATGGGCTTATTTTGGCGTACGGTGCGTTTAATCAGCGGCTTACTTCTTTATTTTTTCATTAGTTTGGTGTTTGTTGCTCTTTATCTTTTTTGGTCTGCTCTTTTGCCCTATCTCATTTTCAGGTGTTTTTATCCTTACCATGTCTAAAGAAATTATTAAAAAATTTCAATTTAAAGACCCATATTTTTCTTTTAATCGCTGGCAGCGTTTTTTTATTAAGCTCTTATTTTACGTTCTTCTGGCCATTTTTATTACCGTAGCCTTTGATTTTTGGCTGTCAAACAGCAATCAGCTTAAAACCATTGCTTTGCTAATGACCATCTTTTTATTTGATTTTGCGCTTAACCATTTTAAACCGCACTTAATCGACGAATACGAATTTAACAAGCGGTCGATTATCTATAGCCATCTTTATTTGAGCCGGAGGGCGCGGAGTTATTTAGTTAATTCTTTAGACGAAAGCGAGATGAAACGCTTTGATTATCTTTTGGTTTTAACCTTAAAACTTTTGGAAGACAGAAAAATTAATAAGAGTTTAAATCGTTTAGAACTGCCCCTTAGTCAAATTCAAAAAACTTTACTTAAGATTTTAAAAACCGGCCATTTTTCTGAAAACAGCAAAGAACGATATGAAAAAATTAGTTTATTGGTAAACCAGGCATTAAATGAAGCCCAAGAACAAAAAGCGGCTTTTATCAGTCCTTATCATTTATTTCTGGCCTTATTTAATTTAAATTATTCACCGCTTACTGATGTTTTTGAACAGTTTAATTTTAAAAAAGAAGATGTTGTTGTGGCCTTTATTTTAAATAGTTTGCCTGTACCTGATCCTCAAAAAGTAGTAGTTGGTGTGAGCGATTTTTATCGCTTAAAAAATTTGAGGCGTCTTCGTTATCATAGCGATCGAGCCTGGCTAGCGCGACCCACGCCTTTTGTAGACCGGTTTAGCTTAGACCTGACGCGTTTGGCTCAAAAAGCCCAAATTGGCTTAATGATTGGTCATCGCAAAGAATATGAATTATTGAAAAATGTTTTGTGTCGACCTTCTAAAAATAAAGTATTGCTGGTAGGCGAAGCCGGCAGCGGTAAAAGCACCTTGGTTTCCAATTTAGCTTTAGATATTTATCGCGATAATGTGCCCTCCGTTCTAAGGGATAACCGCGTCATTATGCTTAATTTTTCTTCGGTTTTGTCGGATTTAGAAAATCCCACCCAAGTTTTAGAAAGGCTGGATAAAATTAATAAAGAAATAAGCGCTGCCTCGAATATTATTTTATTCCTGCCTGATTTTTATAATTTGGCTTTAAGTTTTGAAAAAGGATCTATCCGGGCTTTGGATGTGATTAGGCCTTTGTTTGAAATGCCAGAAGTAAAAATTATCGCTACCGTTACACCTGAAGAATTTCATAAATATCTAGAACCTGATAGCGCTATTTTGGAATCTTTTGAGGTGATTAGAATGGAAGAGATTAGTCCCGAAGAAGCAGTTCAAATTTTGGCTTTCGAGGCCTTGATTTTAGAAAAGCAATATCGGTTAACGATTAGCTATAAAGCGATTAAGCGAGCCGTGAATTTGGCCAGCCGTTATTTAAAGCCGAAATTACTACCTAATTCAGCCAGTGACCTCTTAAAAGAAGCGGTTATTGGAGCAGTTAATCAAAAAAAGAAATTGGTTACCGAAGAAGATATTCTTAATTTAGTTAGCGTTAAAACGAATATTCCTTTAGAAATTACTGATACCGAAGACCGAACGGCTTTGATAAATTTAGAAAAAATAATTCACGAACGGTTAATTGACCAAGAAGAGGCGGTAAAAATTGTAAGCGCTGCTTTGCGCCAATATCGTACTGGCCTGGGCGCAGAAAAAGGACCCATTGGCTCCTTCCTTTTTGTGGGCCCTACAGGCGTAGGTAAAACCGAATTAGCCAAAACGCTGGCCCAGGTTTATTTTAAAGATGAGTCGGCTTTTATCCGTTTTGATATGTCCGAATTCCAAGATCAAAGAAGCGTTAATCGTTTTATTGGCGATCCGGAAGGCAATATGAGCGGTCTTTTAACCGAAGCGGTTAAAAATCGGCCCTTTTCTTTGATTCTTTTAGATGAATTTGAAAAAGCCCATCCGGCAGTTTTAAATCTCTTTTTGGCTATTTTAGACGAAGGCCGAGCGCGCGATAATTTAGGCCAGGTTATTGATTTTAAAAACACCATTATTATTGCCACTTCTAATGCGCTCTCGGATTATATTAAATCAGAATTAGATAAAGGCACTGATTTTAATCTCCTTTCTAAAGAAATTAAAAATAAGTTAACAGCCGTCTTCCGGCCGGAACTTTTAAATCGTTTTAACGAGGTTGTTGTCTTTAAGCCCCTAAGCCCGGAAAATATTGTATCAATTAGCCGATTGCAACTTTCAAAATTAACTCAAAGGTTGTTGGAAAAGGGGATTATTCTTTCTTTTGAGGAATCAGCCATTACTAAAATAGCACAATTAGGTTACCATCCCACCTTCGGCGCTCGACCCTTATCTTCGGTTATCAATCATTTTATAGTTGAACCCCTCTCCCAGATGATGTTGGCTGATAAAATAAAAAATCGCGACCGGATTACGGTCGCTTATGAAAATAATCGTTTTGAATTTCGACTCAGTCGGGCGGCAGTTATTTAATTTCCTTAATGATTTGTAAGAAAGCCTCGGGATAATCGTTAGCCAGTTGGGCCAATATTTTCCGATCTAATTTAATTTGATTGTCTTTTAAGAGCTTAATAAATTGATGATAACTTATTCCCTCTTTTTTGAGGGCGGCATTGATTTGTACGGTCCATAACCGGCGCGCCTCCCTTTTCTTTCTTTTTCTGTCTTTGTAGCTGTGGTTGAAGGCATGAAGTAAAGCTTCTTTGGCCTGACGATATTTATTTTTTCGGCCATAACGAAAACCTTTGCTGTATTTTAAAAGTTTTTTTCTCCTTTTGGCCGCTATTTTTCCACGTTTAACTCTGGTCATAGATATTTTTTAAGATATTTAGAATGCGTTTTATAAAGACCCACGCGCTTTTTTAGGCGGTGTTTTGTTTTGTCAGGCAATTTAGCTTGATTGTGGCCTAAATGACTCGGCCGTCTCATAATTTTGCCTGTTTTTGTAACAGCGAATCTCTTTTTTATAGCCTTGATTCCCATTTTTTTCTGTTTCATTTCTTCAAAATGATATTGATAAAAGATGGATTTGATTTTCTTTCCTGGATGATTTTAAAAGGAATATCAATTGAGTTAATAAAATCGTTGAATTTTTTCAGGGCTAAATCCTGATGGGCTTTCTCGCGCCCCTTCAGCCTTAAAATAATTTCTACTTTTTTATTCTCTGATAAAAATTCTTTTACCCTCTTTCTTTTAAAAGCCAAATCGTGCTCACCTTCGTTAAATCCAATTTGTATTGTTTTAATCACATCTTGGCTTTGCTTCTGTCTTTGCTTTTTTAATTCTTTTGTTTCAAGGTATTTTTGTTTGCCCTTATCGCCCAATTTAAAGACCGGAGGAGAGACGCGATGCGTGATTTCAATCAAATCAAGGTTGCGTTCCGCGGCAATTTTTAGCGCTTCTTGATAGTCGATAATACCGACTTGGCGACCGTCGGTATCAATCAATCTTATTTGATTGTTTCTTGGCTCAATCTTAATACTATTTTTATTGATATTTAGAGGGTGTGGAGATGGTGGGAGTCGAACCCACGTCTGATAAAATTTGGACTTAAGACTACGAGCGTATTCCGGTTAGTAAACTTTCGTTTTTAAACCGGACAAAAGAAACGAAAGCTGGCCTATTTCTTTAAGCGGCTTGATAGGCAAAAGCCGTTTTTTCCTGTCCTATGAGTAGTTCTAAAACGAGACAGGAAATCGTTTTAGAACCTAGGCCCTTAGGCAAAAGCTAGGGCCGGTTGCCTTATTGAGTTGGCAGTTAAATTTTGCCCCCGTTTAACGAGCGGTAGGCGTACTCGGCTCGCCTTAAGACCAATCTTTTATCATCTAAGCCCGGCATCCCCTAAAACTCCTCTTTAGATTTTAGGGCTTTTTCTATTTTCCTTTTTAATTCTCTTTTTTTAATGATCTCTCTTTTATCAAATTTCTTTTTGCCCTGCGCTAAAGCAAATTCAAGCTTTAGCTTGTTGTTTTTATTATATACCTTTAAGGGGATTAAAGTCAAATGAGTTTTTGAAATTTTGCCGGCAAGCAATTTTATTTCCTTCTTGGTTAAAAGCAATTTTCGGTTGCGGCGCAAATCATAATCAAGGGGCGCGTTTTTTGGTTGATAAGGCGGGACCTCAGCATTAATTAAAAAGGCCTCTCCGTTTTTGATTACCACATAAGAACCCGCTAAATTAATCCGGCCATTTTTAATCGCTTTTACTTCGGAACCGGAAAGTACTAAACCGGCCTCAAAGGTTTCTAAGAAGCGGTAGTCGTATTGGGCTCTTTTATTTTCAGCCAGGATTTTAAATTGATGACCCATCTCCCTTATTTTAGCAGAATATCGCCTTTTTGCTAACCAAGGCAATTTTTCTCTTTATTTTCTATCGCCCTTTGAGTAAAATAAGGTTATGGAAATTAGTTTAATGATTAAAAAGGCTTTAGAGTTTCTATCTCGCGATTTAGGTCAAACGGAAATCGCCTCTCTTGATTTTGATTTATTTAGAGCAGAGCCGCAGTTTGGCGATTATGCCACCAATGTTGCCTTTAATCTCTCTCGTATTTTAAAGCAATCGCCAACCGAAGCCGGCCAATTATTGGTGAAAAAATTAAAGTCCTTGGCGTCGGCTTCAGATATTAGCCGGATTGAAGAAAAGGCCGGTTTTATTAATTTTTGGGTAAGCGAAGATTATTTGATTAAACATGCGGACGGAGTTTGGAAAACGAAGCGTTATTTTAGGCCGGTAGCCAAAACAATGGTGATCGACTATTCTTCGCCCAATATTGCCCGGCCTTTTGGCCTTGGTCATTTTCGCTCCACCAATATTGGCAATGCCTTATATCGACTTTATAGATTTTTGGGCTGGCAAGCGATTGGCGATAATCATTTAGGCGATTGGGGCACGCAATTTGGAGTTTTAATTTACGAGATAAAAGAAAAATATTTAAAAGATAAAAATTTTTGTCAGGCTAAAAAAGTATTAAAAAGACTAACGATTTTGGATTTAGAAAAATTATATCAGGATTTCCATTTGGCTCTCTCAAAGGACCCCAGTTTGGAGGAAAAATCGCGATATTGGTTTAAAAAGTTGGAAGAAGGCGACCGCGAGGCAATGTTGATATGGCGTTATTGCATTTCTGTTTCGCTTAAGGAATTTAATCGCTTATACCGTTTATTAGATGTCCATTTTGATTATCAGTTAGGCGAAAGTTTTTATTCTAAAAAAATGGATGAAATTGTTTCACTTTTAAAGCAAGAAAAACTTTTAACCGAAAGCGCTGGGGCTCAAATTGTAAACTTAGAAAATTTACCGCCGGCTTTAATTATTAAATCAGACGGAGCCACTACCTATCTTTTACGCGATTTAGCAGCTTTGAAATTCCGTTTAGATAAATTTAAGCCACAATTGATTATTTATGAAGTGGGTAGTGAACAAAAACTCTATTTTCAGCAATTATTTGCGGTAGCAGAAAAATTAGGCTGGACAAAAAATTGTCGGCTTATTCATTTGGCCCATGGCTTGATGCATTTTGAGGGCGCTAAATTGTCAACGCGCCAGGGTCGGACTTTTCATTTGGAAGACATCATTAAAGAAGCGCAGGAGAGAGTAAAAAAATTAGTTTCAAAGCCCTTAAAGACAAAAACCCTTCTTGCTATTGCGCTTGGCGCTTTAAAATACAACGATTTAAATCAAAATCCGCTTCAGGATATTTCTTTTGATTGGAATAAAATTCTAAATTTAGAAGGCAACTCTAGTCCTTATCTTCAATACACCTATAGCCGCACCCAGAGCGTTTTAGCCAAAGCCCCCTTTATTCTTTTTTCTAAAAAAATAACTTCCTCTCTTAAACCGGAGGAAAGAAATATATTAAGATTAATCCTTTATTTTCCGGAAATTATAAGAGAAAGCGCGGAAAAATTTGCGCCCCATTTGCTTTGCCAGTATTTATTTCAACTCGCCCAAGCGTACAATAATCTATATAATAATTTGGCTATTCTTAAAGCGGAAAGCAGAGAAAAAATGATTTTGAGGTTGAAAATTAGCCGCGTAACTGGTAAAATCATAAAAATTTCTTTAGGTCTTCTGGGTATTAAAGTTTTAAAGAGAATGTAATCAAAATGGAAAAAAGCGAACCCAAAGAACAGTTTCCTTTTATTAAACACGAGGAAGAAATTCTTTCTTTTTGGAAAGCAAATCAGATTTTCAAAAAAAGCTTGGCCTTAAGAGAAAAAGGCCCTCATTTTAATTTTTTTGAAGGCCCGCCTTCAGCCAATGCGCCGCCTGGTATTCATCATGTATTAGCCCGGGTTTATAAGGATATTATCTGCCGTTTTAAAACCATGCAGGGTTATTTTGTTTTGCGCAAAGCTGGTTGGGATACTCATGGTTTGCCGGTAGAAATTCAAATTGAAAAAGCTTTAGGTTTTAAAAATAAAGATGATATTGAAAAATTTGGGATTGCGGCCTTTAATCAAAAAGCCCGGACAGCGGTTTGGGAGTATAAAAAAGTGTGGGAAGAGTTAACGGAAAGAATTGGTTTTTGGCTTGACCTAAAAAATCCCTATATTACCTACGATCCTTATTATATCGAATCTGAATGGTGGATTTTGAAGAAAATTTGGCAGAAAAAGTTGCTTTTTAAAGATTATAAAGTAGTGCCTTATTGTCCCCGTTGCGGCACACCTTTATCTTCTCATGAGGTGGCCCAAGGCTATGAGACCGTGCAAGATCCTTCGGTTTATTTAAAATTGAAATTAAAGGATAGGGAAGGATATCTTTTAATTTGGACTACCACGCCGTGGACCTTGCCTTCTAATTTAGGCGTAGCCGTTAATCCTCAATTGGAGTATAAAAAATTCAAGCTAAACGACGAATTGATTTATGCTTTAAATTTGCCACCCGAAGAGCAAGGCGAAGTTTTAGAAACAATAAAAGGAGAATATTTGGTTGGTTGGACTTATGAACCGCCCTATGACCAAAGTGATTTTTTGAAAGAAAAAAACAATTTATATCGCGTTTGGCCGGCTGATTTTGTTTCCGCCGAAGACGGCACTGGTTTGGTCCATTTGGCTCCCTATGGCGAGGACGATATGGTATTGGCTAAGAAATTTAATATTTCTTTAATTCCAACCGTTGATGAAAAAGGAAACTTTTTCAGCCATTGGAATTTGCCGCCAGAGGCCAAAGGCAAATTTGTTAAAGAAGCGGATGAAATTATTTTTAATGATTTAAAAAATCGCGGCTTATTAGTTCAAGGCGATCTTAAAGGCACCACCCACGAATATCCCTTTTGTTGGCGTTGTCATAGCCCTTTAATTTATTATCCTTTTGATACTTGGTTTATCAAAATGAGCGCCCTAAAGGACAAAATGATTAGCTGTAACAAAAAAATTAATTGGGTGCCGAGCCATGTTAAGGAAGGACGCTTTGGGGAATGGTTGCGCGATTTACGCGATTGGGCTCTTTCCCGAAAAAGATATTGGGGTACGCCGCTTAATATTTGGGTTTGTAACCATTGCGGTCACCAAGAGGCCATTGGTTCAATTAAAGAATTAAAAGAACGCGCTCTGGCGAAAACCCAATTCTATTTTTTGCGCCATGGAGAGGCAGAATCAAATGTTTTAGGATTTCTTTGCTCGTGGCCAGAAAAAAGAAAGTCTGCCTTAACTCCAAAAGGAGGGGCCGAGATTGTAAAACTGATTCCTCGTTTGAAGCGGGAAAATTTTGACTTGATTGTTAGTTCTGATCTGGGGCGCACCAAAGAAACAGCTGATTTAATTAAAGACCAATTACAATGCCCGGTTATTTATGACGAAAGATTAAGAGAGACAAACTTTGGAAAACTAAACGGCCAATCCGTTAAGGATTATCATCAACTTTTTCAAAACCGTCTCCAAAGGTTTGACCAAAAACCGGAAGGAGGGGAGACCTTAAAGGAAGTGGTAAAACGAGAGATTAAACTCTTAAAGGAATTAACTTTAAAATATCCCTCTAAAAAAATTTTACTTATTGGCCATGGCGATCCTTTATGGGCCTTAAAATGTGTTCTTTCTGGCTTGCCCATGGCTGATTATTTAAAAATAAGTTATCCTTTGCCTGGTCAATGGGAAAAAATTGATTTTAACCTGCCTTTTAACGACGAGGGGGAACTAGATTTGCACCGGCCTTATGTCGATGAGATAGAAATTATTTGCCCGCATTGCGGCCAAAAAATGAAGAGAGTGCCAGAGGTAATTGATTGCTGGTTTGATTCCGGAGCCATGCCTTTTAGCCAATGGCATTGGCCCTTTGAAAACCGGCAATTAGTGGATAAAAGAATTTATTATCCAGCTGATTATATCAGCGAAGGTATGGATCAAACCCGTGGCTGGTTTTATACACTTTTGGCTATTTCTACCTTGCTGAACAAAGAGCCGGCTTATAAGAATGTAATTTCTTTGGGTTTGGTCCATGATGAAAAGGGCAATAAAATGTCAAAATCATTGGGCAATGTGGTAGAGCCGCAAAAAATTATTGATCGCTACGGCGTTGATGCTTTGCGTTGGTATTTTTACATTATTAATCCACCGGGTGAAACAAAAAATTTTTCGGAAGCAGATCTTTTAAGGCATGAACGCCGCTTCTTAGGCACGCTTTATAATGTTTTTGTTTTTTATCAAACCTATAAACCTAATGAAATTAAAAAAGAAGAACAACTGAACCCGACTTTACTGCGGCCTTTGGATTGCTGGCTTTTGGCCCGGCTCGAAGAAACAAAAGAAAAAGTTACTGATAATTTAAATCATTTTAAGGTTTATGAATCGGCGCGCGAACTTGATCGTTATGTAGATGATTTATCGCGCTGGTATGTGCGCCGTTCCCGCCGACTATTTCAAAAACCAAAAAGCGAAGAAGAGCTGATGAATGTTTCTTTTGTTTTAAAAAGGGGCTTAAAAGAATTAAGCCAAATCTTGGCGCCTTTTTGTCCTTTTCTGGCCGATTATCTTTGGCAGAATTTAAGAGAAGAAGGTGAACCTCTAAGCGTTCATCTTTCAGATTGGCCGGCGCCCCAAAAAGAATGGCACAACCCTGATTTAATTTTAGCAATGGAAAAAATCAGAGAGTTAGCCAGTGAAATTCTGGCTTTGCGGCAAAAACACAATCTTAAAATCCGCCAGCCCTTAAAAGGCGTTTATCTTAAAATGAAGGAATCCTCGTTTTCAAAGGAACTGACTGACCTTCTTTTAGATGAAACCAACATCAAGGCTTTATATTTTGACGAACAATTACCAGAGCCTATCGTTTTAGATACAGAAATAACGCCAGAATTGGAAACCGAAGGAATAATAAGGGAATTAGTGCGCTTGATTCAAGAATTAAGGCAAAAAGCAGGTTATCATCCTAAAGAAAAAATTTATTTAGGTTTTGAAACCCAAACGAAACTAAAAGACATTATTGATAAAAATAAAGAGATGCTAATGGCTGAAGTGAATGCCCAAGAATTAAAAGAAGGCCTAAGAGATAAGGCTGATCTTATCGAGGAATTAGAAACGGATTGGGGCTTAATAAAATGGAGCCTTTCAAAAGAAAGCTAAATTTTAAACCTCTATTACAATGGGCAAAATCATTGGTCGGCGTTCCGTCTTTTTAAAGAGGAAAAGACCCAATTCCTCTCGCAGATTATTGCGGATATAGGTTTCATTATAGGTGTAGGGCTTAGAGCCAGCGGTACTTTGCCTAATAATATTTTTTACTCTTTCTTTCGCCTCTTTAATGAGATTTTGGGATTCTTTCATATAGACAAAACCGCGGGAAATAATTTCCGGTTCGTTTTGCAATTGGCCGGTGCGCGAATTAATTAACGCCACAATAATAAAGATGCCGTCTTGGGACAAAGTTTGCCGGTCCCTTAAAACTACTTCACCGACATCACCTACCCCTAGGCCATCAACCATGACATAATTGGCGGGTACAAACTTTGCTGTCAGTTCAATTTTATTTTTGGAAAGTTCCACAATTTGGCCATTAGCGGGAATGACAATATTTTCTTCGCTGATGCCCAGCTCTTGGGCCAAATCAGCATGCTGGCGCAGCATATAATAATAACCATGAATGGGCATAAAGAATTTTGGCTGAATCAGGTTAATCATTAATTTTAAATCCTCGCGATAGGCGTGGCCCGAAGCATGAATATCTAACATTTTATAATGGAAGATTTTAGCTCCCTGCCGGCTAAGATTATCTTTAAGATTCTGGACAGCCAATTCATTGCCTGGCACCACCGAAGAAGAAAAAACAACAGTATCATGGGGCTGAATGCGCAGCAAGCGGTGTTCTTTATTGGCAATTTTCATTAAGGTAGCATTATCCTCTCCCTGGGCGCCGGTGCATAAAATGGTAATTTGCGAAGGCGGTAACTTTAAAACCTCTTCTGTCTTTAAAATTGTTCCCTTTTTCGCCTTGAGATAATTTAGCTGCTGACTGATGGCAATATTTGATTTCATCGTATAACCCTCAATGGCTACCTTGCGGCCGAATTTTTCCGAAAGCCAAATGGCCTGTTGGAGACGGCCGATTAAAGAGGCAAAAGTAGCTAAAATAATCCGGCCGGGTGCTTCCTCAAAAATCTTTTCCAGATTATCCATAATGGTTTTTTCAGAAATAGAATGGCCTGGATTTTCTACGCCCGTGGAATCGGACATTAAAAGTTTTGTTCCCTGGCCGGCAATTTTTACAATTCGGGAAAGGTCAGCTGGCTTATCGCCTACGGGCTGAAAGTCAAATTTGAAATCGCAGGTATGAATAATCAATCCTTGGGGCGTATCAATGGCTAAACCTAAAGAATCGGGGATATTATGATTTACATGAAAAGGCGTAATTTTGAAAGGCCCCAATTTAATGGTTTCGTTTTTTTCTTTATTAATGGTAAAGATGTCTAACTTTTTTAAATGAGGGAAATCTTCTTGCCTTTTTAGAATGATTCCCCGGCTTAAGGGCGCGGTATAAATAGGAGGATATTTAAGCTTGCCGATGATATAAGGAATGGCGCCGATATGGTCATAATGGGCATGGGTGACAAAAAGACCCAAAATCTTTTTTTTGGGATTACTGGTTAGATATTCGATATTAGGAATAATAAAATCAATGCCAGGCATATTTTCTTCCGGAAAACGCAAACCAGCATCAACGATGATAATTTCGTTGTTATACTCAAAAATCAGCATATTCCGACCCACTTCTTCCATTCCGCCCAAGGGAATGATTCTTAAGGGTTGCTCGGGCCAATTGCTTTTGGCTTTAGATTTTTTTGTTTCTTCCATATTTTTTTAATTTATTGATTTTTTATTTTGGTGCTGAGGGGGAGATTCGAACTCCCACGGGCAGAGCCCAATAGGCCCTGAACCTATCGCGTCTACCAATTCCGCCACCTCAGCTTATTTAAATTTTTAAAGCCCGCTTTTGATACAAATACCACTGGTTAATTTGGCTAAATTGTTCCGAAGGGTAATCAGCCATCTTTAGACCATCGTTTCCCTTTAGATTGGTTCGATAAATGCTTAAATAATAGGGGTTGTAAAGAAAGATAGCCGGTTTGTTGTCATTAATGATTTTTTGAATCGCCATTAAATCAATTATTCTTTTTTCTTCGTTGGTTGTTTGTCTGGCTTCTTCGAGCAGGCTGTCTAATTTACTATTGCGATAAAGGCTTAGATTTAGCCCCGGCGCTTCTTTCTGGGAAGAATGCCAAAAAGCATAAAGATCCGGATTTTGGCCAAAGACATTGCCGAAAATTAAAGCTTCATATTGGCGTTCAACCAAAATTTCTTTTGGTATTTCATTTAATTCGATTTTAATTAAATTTGTTTTTAAACCGATTTTTTCCCAGGAATTTTTGACGAATTGGGCCAATTGGTCAAGTTGCGCATTGGCTGGATAGCTCAGATTAATTTCTACCTTTGTAATTTTATTTTTTTCCTTTTTTTCCAAAAAATGGTCGCCATCAAAGTCGTCTAACCCTACTTCTTTTAAAAGGGTTAAGGCCTCGTTGGGGTTATATAAATTTTCTTCAGCCAATTTATCGTCATAGCCCGTAAAACCCGGACTAATGGCGCTATTTAAGATGATAGCCTGATTATCTAAGACCTCGTTTAAAAGAGCGGATTTATCCAAAGCCAGTTCTAATGCCTGTCTTACTTTTAATTCTTTTAATAAGGGGTTTTGGCTTTGATTTAGAAAAATGGCATAATAACGCGGCAAGAGCAGGCGCGAAATTTTGAAACGATTTTTATTCTTGAGCAAAGGATATTGCTCCAGCGGCAAATGAGCTAAGCCATCAACGTTTTTCTTTAAAAGAGCATTTAAAGCCTCGTCTTCGGTTTTATAAAACTTAAAAACAACAAGGGGAATATGCGGTTTTAAACCAAAATAGTGATTGTTACTAGCAAGGGTATAACTTAAGATTTGGCCATCACTGCTTTTTTGAAACTCTAAAAAGCGATAAGGACCAGTGCCAATGGGCTTTAGGTTATATTCGGCCAAAGGAAAATTTTCCGGGCTGATCTGAGACCAAAGGTGCTGGGGAATGATTTTAACAGTTAAATAGCTGATAAAGGAATTATAAGGTTGGTTTAATTGGAACCGGATTAAATAATCATTTAATTTTTCCACCTTGATGCCTAGCCATAAGGAGCGTAAGGGACTGCGGTAAGAAGGGTTGGTAATGGTTTCTAAGGTAAAGATAACATCATCAGCGCTAAATTTTTCACCATCTTGCCAAAAGACATTGTCTTTTAGGTAGAGGTCGTAAGTTTTTCCGTCAGGACCAACCTCTATTCGTTGGGCTAAATCAGGCTCATAGCCGCCCTGGCCATCAACCTTAAAAAGCCCGCTATAAATGATTTCTGAGATATCTCTTTCTACATTATTATCTTGGATAAGCAAAGGGTTTAAAGTGACAATTTTTCCCACTTCGCCGATTTTTAGCTTTCCACCTTGTTTGGGAACGAAGGTAGTGATTTTTCCTAAAATGATGAGCCACAAAAAGTAAAGGCCCAAAACAATTAAAGCGACACAAAGCAAAGCCAAAATCTTCTCCTTCAAAGAGAAATGAGTCCAGGCGCTTTTAAGATAAATCTTTTTCATGCACCTTAACGGGAAAAATAAAGCATTAAGACCGCCAAAATAATAAAGATGGCCGCCAAGGCAATCGTTAGATAAAAAATAGTTTTTTCTAACCCCCTCCTTGTGCCGTAAAATTGGGTCGCGCCACCAAAAATAGCTCCCAATCCGCCGCCCCGCTGTTGAATTAAAATTAAAACAATTAAAATAACAGCGACAATAATTTGGCAGATACCTAAAATAGTAGTCATTAATTTATTTAAAATTTATTTTCTTCCAATTATTTTTTAGAGAATAAAGTGCCAAAGGAATTAAGAAGGCTTAAGATTAACGCTATAAGAATTAAAGTGGTATTCTGGCTGATAGTGATTACGGGCAGGTAGTAGAGGCCGATTTTTAAAATAAGGATATTGAGAATTAAACTCAAAAGCCCAAAGGTAAGCCAGATAAAGGGTTTAAGAAAGAAACTGATAATCGGTTTGATGATTAAATGGCAAAGAGCAAGAAACAAAGCCAAGGCTGTAAGAGACCAGAAATGATGATTCCAATTTAATTTAAAAAGATAGATAGTGAGAAATAGGCCGGCGATGTTTAAAACAACCAAAACAACCAAACGGTGAATAAATTTAGAAATCATTATTAACGCTTTTATTTTAACTTAAATAAATAAAATTTCAAGCCCTCACGATCATTTGACGCAGTAGGCTTTTACCTGACATTTCTGCCGGTTTTGGCAGATTTAAAATTTCTAAAATAGTGGGAGCGACATCAGACAAAACGCCTGAAATTATTTTTTCTTTTCTTTTGATTTCTTCTTCGCTTAACGGATTGGGTTGATAAAAATCATTGGAGACGAGATAGAAAGGGACAGGGTTAGGGTCGTGTTGAGTTTCGATTCTTCCTGTATAAGGATTGAGCATTCTTTCAATATTTCCATGGTCAGCGGTGATAAAAAAGGTGGCATTATGTTTTAGGCCGAAATCTAAAACCCTTTTTAATTCACTGTCCATAAAATGAACACAGGCCTTGGCAGCTTCAAAATTTCCCGTGTGACCGATTAAATCAGGGTTGGCATAATTAACCAAAATAAAATCATAAATATTTTCTTCAATCGCTTCCAAGAGTCGGTTGGTTACTTCCTTGCCCATTAATTCCGGAAACTGTTCATAATGCAAGGTTTCCAAAGAAGGGATAATCACCCAATATTCACCCGGAAACGGTTTTTCGCGGAGGCCGTCAAAGAAATAAGTGATATGGGCTGACTTGGCAGCTTCGGCCAAATGGAGCTGCCGTTTTTGATTCTTTGAAAGAACTTCCGCCAAAGTGTTATTGATAATTTCAGCCGGAAAGGCCGCTGGTGGTGGGGGATTGATTTTTATTTGCGTCATCGTAGCGATGAAAAGATTTTTTGGTCTTTCTTTAACGCCACCGAGGAAATCTTCATCCGAATTAAAATACTGGACCAATTCTTTAATGCCATCTTCGCGGAAGTTGAAAAAGAATAAAGCATCATTATCTTTAATCAAATTATCACCCTCGACTAAGGCCGGTTCGATGAATTGATCATTAAAGCCTTCCCGGTAAGAACTTAAAAGATAATCTTCCGGATTTTTAATTCTTTTGCCCTTGCCCAAAACAATGGTTTCATAAACCCTTTTAATTCTCGGCCAGTTATTTTCTTTATCCATAGCATAAAATCGTCCGCTTAAACTGGCAATTTCTATTTGACCACCGCGATTAGTAATTTCTTCTCTTAATTTTTTCACCAGCTCTAAAGCGGCTTGAGGTGGAGAATCTCGGCCATCAGTAATCAAGTGAAGTTTTAAATTAAAAATTTTGGTTTGTTTAACCCAATCAAGCAAGGCGATAAGATGACCGAAAGAACTGTGCACATTGCCGCTCGTTAATAATCCTATCAAATGGCCGTGGCTTTTATTTTCTTTGATGTGCTTGAAAAAATTGGTGATTACCGGATTTTGAAAAAAACTTTTATTTTCAATGGCCAAGTTGATGCGGGGATAATATTGATAGACAATTCGTCCCGAACCCAAAATTAAATGACCCACTTCGCTATTTCCTTCTTCTAACCAAGGCAAACCGACAGCCATGCCTGAGGCCTGAAGAGAGGTAAAAGGATAATGTTTTTTAATTAAATCAAAAGTGGGTGTAGGTGTCTGATAAATCGGGTTAGAAATATCTTCATTACCTATACCCCAGCCGTCTAAAATAATGAGGCAAACATTCTTTTTCATTTTGACCATTTTTAACTCTTTAATCATTTTAATGCTTTAGAAATGTTTTGACAAATTTTAAAGGTTGGATTAAGATAAAGATGTCTTCTGTCGAAACTTTGGATTTTTATTATTAATTTAACCGACGCTATCTCATTTATGAAGCCCAAAACCGGCTTAGCGTCAATATTAGATTACTATGAATTCTACCTTTATTTTGGAAGGGGTAATTCTTTTATCCCTCGGCTTAGTAATTGGCTATTATGTTCGTCAAAGTTTGGCTCAAAAACGGGCCAATTCAATTGAGTCTAAACTTAAAGAGCGACTTCAGGAAGTCAAAGAAAAATCGCGGCAACTTTTAGAAGAAGCCAAAGAAAAGGCCTCGCAGGTTTTAGAAGAGGCTGAAGCTGAACGAAAAAAGCAAAAAGAGCAGTTAGACCGCTTGGAAGAGCGGCTGCTTCGTCGTGAAGAATTGTTGGATAAACGCCATTTAGAGTTGGAGAAAAAAGGCAAGGATTTAGAAGAGGCAGTCGAGAAAATTAAGCTTTTAAAGCAAGAAGTAGATGAGGCCTATAATCAGCAAATGGCGGCCTTAGAAAAGATTTCCCGTTTAACCACTGAAGAAGCCAAAAATGAGCTGTTTAAGCGGTTAGAAGATAAATATCAAGAAGAGCTTTTAACTGCCATTAAAAGGCTGGAAAATACCAAAAAAGAAGCGATTGAGAAAAAGGCGCAAGAAATTGTGATGGATGTTATTCAAAGGTATAGCCGCTCCAATGTGAGCGAAGTAACGACTACCACCGTAATGCTGCCCAGTGAAGATTTGAAGGGGAAAATTATTGGTCGGGAAGGGAGAAATATTCGGCATTTTGAGCGCTTAACAGGTGTAGAATTGATTACTGACGAAACGCCGGATACCATTGTTTTATCTTCTTTTGATCCTGTCAGGCGCGAGATTGCCCGGTTGGCTTTGGAAAAACTTATCCAAGACGGCCGCATTCAGCCTGGCCGGATTGAAGAAAAAGTGGCTGAAGCCCAAAAAGAGATTAAAGAGATGATTGAAAAAAGCGGCGAAGATGCGGCTTATGAAGTAGGAGTACTTAATTTGCCGCCAGAAATTATCCATCTTTTAGGTCGATTGCGTTTTCGCACAAGTTATGGCCAAAATGTTTTACTCCATTCTATTGAAGTAGCCACTTTGGCCAGAATGATGGCTGAGGAATTGGGCGCTAATGCCGAAGTGGTGAAAGCAGCCGGGCTTTTGCATGACATTGGTAAAGCCATTGACCATGAGGTTGAAGGCAATCATTTGGAATTAGGAATGAAAATTTTGCAGAAATATAATATTTCAGAGGAAATTATTAAAGCCATGCGCTCTCATCATGGTGATTATCCGACCGAAACACTTGAGGCTGCTATTGTTAATGCCGCTGACGCGATTTCTGCTAGTCGGCCTGGCGCTCGGCGCGAAAGCTTAGAAAATTACTTAAAAAGATTGGCTAATTTGGAAAAAATTGCCACTGATTTTGAAGGCGTAGAAAAAGCTTATGCGATATTTGCTGGCCGGGAAGTAAGAATTTTCGTTTTTCCTGATAAAATCGATGATTATGGCGCGATGAAATTAGCCCGCGAAATTGCCCAAAAAATTGAAGCGGAGCTCAATTATCCAGGCGAAATTAAGGTTACGGTTATTAGAGAAACACGGGCAATTGAATATGCCCGCTAAAATCAATCTGTGGATAACCTTTTTTGCTTTATTTAAGCCAAATCTGGTATAATAAGGAGGAAGGAGTTATCACTTTAAAGGTCGAGTTAAGTTAAGTTTTTAAAATTTTTATGACTAAAGAAGGTTTAATTGAGGCCGTGAGCGCCAAAGTTTGCTCCAAAAAAGAGGCGACCGATGCCGTTAATGAAGTTTTCGACACCATTACTAAGGCTTTGGCCCGCGGCGAAGATGTGACCATCACTGGTTTTGGCACCTTTACGGTTAAGAAAAGGGCAGCGAGACAAGGTGTAAACCCCCGAACGGGTGCTAAAATTAGCATCCCAGCAGGCAAAGCGCCAAAGTTCCGGGCGGGCAAAGGCCTAAAAGAAGCGATTAAATAAGATTTATACGCTTTAAAGAAAACGAAAACGCTTTTAAAAATATATCGCCCTCGGGCGATATATTTTTATTCATTTACCGGCGCCAGCAGAATATGTCGGAATTTTTTATCCAAGGCTAAAATTTTAAAAGGATATTCTTTGTTAATTTCAAGCTCAATTGGTTGGTCGGGCATGTTCTTTACGACGCCGCGGACCTCAGGCGAGATATTCACTAAATAGCCAAAATTGGTTTTTTGCTCTACTTTGGCGCGAATCACTTGGTCAACGGCGTATTGCTTTTCAATTTCTAACCACGGATCCGGTTTCAGGCTCTTTAGAGAAAGAGAAATACGGCCATCTTTGATGCTGATAATCTGGGCTTTGACCGTTTGATTTTCCTTTAAAAATTCATGTGGATTAGAAATCAATTTATAGTCAAATTCGGAAATATGAATTAGACCATCAAGGGGTGGATCTCCAAATTTTACAAAGGCGCCGAAATTAATAACTTTAGTAACCGTGGCGTCAACCACATCACCGATTTTATACTGGCTTAAAGCTTTTTTCATCTCTTCCGAAATAATGGCTTTTTCAGAGAAGATCAGCTTTTGGGTTAGAGGGTCGATATCTAAAATTTTTACTTCAAAAGTTTCGCCAATATATTTTTTTAATTCTTCGGCAATTTTATTTTTATTACCATCTTCGACGCGCGGATAGTGATTAAGGGAAAGCTGCGAGGCGGGCAGGAACCCACGCAGACCGTCTACCTCGCCAATTAAGCCACCGCTATTTGCATCCACAATTTTGATTTCAATAACCTCTCCATCATTAAATATCTCTTTCAACCTCAACCAATTCTTTTCTTTTGAAATATCGCGCAGCGATAGTTCTATGAAACCGTCCTCGTTTTCCAAAGTAATGATTTTCCCCGAGATTTTATCCCCCTTTTTAAGATTTTTAATCGTTTGTCTGGCAGCCAAATATTCCCGGCCGCGCACTACTCCGGTGCCTAAGAGGCCCAAATCAACAAAAAGAGTACGATTTTGATTATCTAAAACCGTACCCTCAACAACGTTGCCTATTTTTCTTTGATTAAAAAATTCTGGATGTGTTTTTTGTTTTGTTATCATTATTATTTTTTCTTCTCGCCCAGCGAGACAAAGCGGATCTTAAATCCGGGTGCCTGGGCGGTGAATCGAACACCGGACGCGTAGCTCTTCAGGCTACCGCTCTACCACTGAGCTACCCAGGCTTTGGTTTAAAACTTAAAGGTGGCAAAGTAACTCTTTCTCTTAATAAAATTAATTTAGCAGGTAAAAAGCAATTTGTAAAGAATTTTAAAAAATACCAAAAGGCAGATAAAATTGGCTTATGGGCTAAATCCGCCAGTGCGCAAATTAAATCAAATTCAAACTTTCTCTATCATTTTGCCAAATTTAATCCATAAATCAAGGAAAAAATTTAAAGAAATAATGATAATTGTTCCGTTCGCCCGCCTGCCTTCGGCAGGCAGGCTCGCTCTCAAATAAAAATTTGAAAATTTTAAAAAAAATTTGTTATAATTTTATTAGCCGCTAAGGCGAAAGCCAATGAGGAAGAAGTTATTAAAGCTTCTTGCCGAGTTATGATAATTTTCAAAACATTTAATACAATATATCCAGAATTACTAGGTGAAATAATTAAGCGAGGTGAAAAGGTAGAAGGAACCAGGACAATAGAGATTTCGCCATTTATTTTTCAGATTTTAAATCCCATACCAAGTTTTATTTTCTATAAAAATTTAAATTTTAATTATCCATCTTTAATAATGAAACGGCTTCAGATATTAAATGGCACAGCTGACATAGAAGCTTTATGTTTTTACGATTCCTCGATAAGAAGAAAAATAGATCCAATAAGTGGTTTGTATGACGGAGCATATGGTCCTCGAATTAAATCCCAAATAGAATATATCTATCAACTTTTAAAGCGAGAGCCTACCTCTAGAAGGGCAGTAATTTCAATTTATAATCAGAAAGACCAAAATGAGAATCTGACTTTTAATGTTCCAAGTACAGTAAGTTTACAGTTTTTATTAAGGAAAAATAAATTGAATCTTATTGATATTGGTATTTTTGCTTTCTTACAAGAAGTGATGAGTAGCTGGCTAAAAGTGGAATTGGGAACTTATACCCATTTTGTTGGATCTGCTCATATTTATTTAAAGGATCTTCGAAAAGTAAAAAAGTTTTTAAGGAACAGAAAAAAATTACTAAAAATCCCGTATAAACAATTTTGTTTAGATTATCACGCTACTTTTAAAGAACTTCGGGATTTTTTAAAAAAAGAAGAATTAGTTAGGAATAAAAAGAGAAAAATTAATGAGATTAAAATTGATAATGTATATTTTCGCTGGTGCTGGAATTTACTTCACGAAATATATGAATAAAAAAATAATGAACAAGAAAAGTTAATATATGAAATTTTAAAGAAAGTGAGAGACGCAGGTTTCATTGCCAAAGGAATTTTAGAAACCACAAGAGCAGTAGAAAAAGGAACAGCTAAGCTTGTAGTAATCGCTAAAAATGTAAAACCTAAAAAACTAATTTCTCATTTGCCAAATCTTTGCAGATATAAAAATATTCCAGTTTTTTGGGTAAATTCTAAAGAAAGGCTGGGAGATATTATAGGTTTAGAAGTACCAGGTACAAGTTGCGCTGTTGTGAATGAAGGCGAAGCCAAAGATTTACTCGAGAAATTAAAATTCCAAAAAGCTCGAATAAAAGAAAAAATTAAAGGTATTACCTATATAGGGAAAGAACCAATTAATTTATTGAGTATTGATAGAGTAGAAAAACAAATTTGGTTTCAACAAAAATTTGCAAAACCCATTTTAGAAGGAGTTAAAAAGGGGACTTTAAGATTTGGAAAAAGAATTCCAGCTAAATTAACTTTACCTATTTTCATTAGCGAAACTCGTAAAAAACTTATCGACGCAAGAATCGAAGTTCTTATCTGGCTAAAATACAAAGATATTCAAAAATATTCCGAAATAATAAAAAGGGAATATCCTAATGACCTTAAAGAATTAGATAAAGAAATGAAAAAGATATATCCTCAATTAAAGCCAGAAAGTTGGGTTACTTTTTATGGATTTGGTATAATTAAGAAGAGCCAAAATGTTCTTTCAAAAAAGGAGGTGAAAAAATGAAGGAAATAAAAAATAGACTGGGAGAGGAATTAAATAAAGCCATTTCCCAAAAGGAAAAGATTAAGAGGCGTTTGTTTGAAGTTCTAATTCGATTAGCGAGCAACATCCCCTATAATTCAATTCAAACCTATCCTAGGCCAGACCATCCTGATCAAGAAAAAAGGGGAAATCTATTCAAATGCCTTGTTTCAATAATTATCTCTCAAAGGACTACTTTAGAGAAAGAAATGGAAGCTGGTTCTCGACTTTTTGCTAAATACCAAACTCCAGAAGAAATAGCCAATGCTTCAGTAAGAGAAATAGCAAACTTAATAAAACCTGCCGGGATGAGTGAAAAAAAGCAAGGATAATAATTGAAGTTTCTAGAGAAATCCTCAAACGATACCAAGGAAAATTAGAAAGTTTAAGAGAAAAACCCATAGAAATGGTTCGACGAGAAATAATGGAACTACCGGGAATAGGACCAAAGTCAGCTGACTGCTTTTTAGAATTAGGGCTAGGGATGCCATCTTTACCAGTTGACATCAACGTTTATCGAACCGCCAAAAGATTAGGGTTTGTTCCTCTTTCAGCCAATAGAGAAAAAGTTAAAGAAATAATAGAGTCTTTGATTCCAAAGGATATCGAGATTTACCGGGCAGTTCATACTTATTTGTTGGCTTTGGGAAAATACTATTGCAAAGCAACCCCTAAATGTGGAGAATGTCCGGTAACTGAATGGTGTAGATATTTCAAAAAGCATCAGAAGAAAAAATAACTATGCTAAGAGAATTAGGATATAAATACCTCTTAATCGATTCCGAAATAATCTCCCAAGTTATTGAGGAGGGGTTTACCCAAGAATTACAGACCTTCTCAAAGCTTGGGAGAATTTTTATTTTGGGATCTAATAAACCAAAAACAAAAATTCCTTTCAATTTCAGTTTTATAAATTTTTCTCCAGAAATAGGAAAGTCTTCAAGAGATGTAATTTCAAAAATAAGAGAAAATAAGAATAGTTTAGGAATTAGCAAAGTGTTAAAACTTTCCAAAACTCAAATGAGAGTAAAGGTTCTTTATATTAAAAAAACACGAGAGAGTGTTTTAACAGATATTGCAAAATTATACAATTTGGATTTTGAAACTTGTAAAAAAAGAGGGATTGTGATTTAAGATTAGCCACATACGGGATGGAAAATTGTCCTCATCGATGTGTATATTGTTTCGCAAATTATAATTGGAGTCAGCCAACTACAATTCTTTTTGATTTTGATAAAAAACTTAAAGAGGATTTAAATAGACCTGAATTTAAAAAATTAACCCACCAAGGTTACCCCATCCACGTGGGATCCATTATGGATTTTGGGTCCGGGTTAAGTCTTTTCTTTAAACAAATCCACAAAGCATTGAAAGTTTTAAAAGGAAGAAATATTTTTATTGGAACTAAATCTCCATTAATTGCAAAAGATGATGTTATTGAAGCGATAAAAGGTCATAGACGGGTTGAAGTGGTATTTACTTATACAGGATTAGGGAAAAATTTAGAACCAAACTCGTCATATAACTCCAGAAATTTTCCATCTAATGCAATTAAAAAATTAACTTCAAATGGAATAAAAGTAATTTTACTTTATAAACCCATCATTCCAGGATTAAATGATAGAGAAAGTTTGAATTTGATTTAATTTTTTCTAATGAAACAGAGTTCGTATCTAATACTGCCAGTGCGCGCGGTTGGATTTGAACCAACGACCTACTGCGTGTAAAGCAGTCGCTCTGGGCCACTGAGCTACGCGCGCAATTTAAAAATTTATTATCAAGGTTCGCCTTTAATAGGCACTTTCTATAAGGCGCTAATGACTTAAATTTTTAATGGACAGTACCGGAATAAGGTTGTTGACTTTTGGGTTCTAATCCTTTTTCTTTGGCTTTTGCTAAATCTACCTCTTCTACCATTTGCTTTAAAAATTTTAATGCCTCAAGCAAAGTCATCTGGTTATTAAGCATCTCTAATAATTTTTTAAATTCAGGGTTTTCGCTTAAAGCCAAGAATTCACTGACATTTTTTACCACCTCGGCTTGTTTTAAGACCGCAAATTGGGCGAATAATTGTTTTTCCGCCAGATTTTTGAAGTCTCGGCTTTGAATTTTAAAATCATCAATTATCGGATATGGTTTCTGCTCTGGTTTTTGGGCCGAGGCTTCCTTTTCTTTCTTTATTTCTGGATTAATAATTTCCATTACTTCAAATTCTACCACTTCTTTTTATTTTTGGCAAAAACTTTCCGATTTAAAAGTTGGTTTGAAATTTATTCAAATAAATTTTAAGCAAAGTTGTGATTGGTGGACCTGAGGGGATTCAAATCCTGACCTCCGCGGTGTAAACGAGGCGCTCTAGCTAGCTGAGCTGACCGCCCAAAAGTTGTGGACCGGATGGGACTTGAACCCACGACCTCCGACATGCCATGTCGGCGCTCTAGCCAAACTGAGCTACCGGCCCATAGAAAACATTTTGGAAATTTCTTCTAATTCTACCTGAATTTTTGTTCCAGCGCAAGAAATTACACATACACCTTTATAGTTTTTATTTCTTGTTGGTTTACCAATTGTTCTTGCGTCTGGCTTCGTTTTGTAAAATTGATTTTTATTTAAACCAGTGGCCTTAGACCAATTTATCGCTTTATTTATTTCTTGAAAAGTTACCCCTTTTTCTCTTAAAGGTCTAATGTAATTTTTTATTTCCGTTTTTCTCATATGTTTTATCTATTAAACCTCTAACCTTAACTCTGTGCAATAATGAGGATTAACTTGATTATTTAGAGAGTAATTGTAAAATTATTTTGGTATTAATTTTGCCCTCGTAGCTCAACGGATAGAGCCTCGCACTCCTAAGGCGAAGATGGAAGTTCAATTCTTCCCGAGGGCACTTTGGTGGGGTGGCTGAGTGGTTGAAAGCGCCGCTCTCGAAAAGCGGTATCCGCCTAACGGTGGATCGTGGGTTCGAATCCCACCCCCACCGCCAGTTAGATAAATCTTTTAAAATCAATGTCTTTGTTTAACTTTCAAAAATTCAAATCTGGTATTTCGAAAAATGTTTTTGTTTTAGGATTAGTAAGTTTTTTTAATGATGTGGCCTCGGAGATGATTTATCCCATTGTGCCGATTTTTTTGACCTCAGTGCTCCAAGCGCCGGCCTCAGTCGTTGGTTTTATCGAAGGGGTAGCAGAATCAACTGCCAGTCTTTTGAAAGCTTTTTCCGGCTGGTTCTCGGATAAATTTAAGAAAAGAAAAATTTTTATTACTGGCGGTTATTTTCTTTCTACTTTTTCAAAATTGATTATTGGCTTGGCCCAAAGCTGGCCTTTTGTTTTAATTGGTCGCTTTATCGACCGCTTTGGTAAAGGCATTAGAACTTCAGCCAGGGATGCCTTAATTGCCGAAAGTAGCGATGAAGTAAATAGAGGTAAAGCTTTTGGCTTTCATCGGGCCTTAGATACTTTAGGGGCAGTGGTAGGACCTTTGACTGCCATATTTTTAATTAAATTTTTAGGCGATAATCTCAGGCCAATTTTCTTTATCGCCTTTATTCCCGGTTTAATTGCGTTAGTGCTTTTAGTTCTTTTGGTTAAAGAAAGAAGGATGGTAGCGGAAAAAACTGTTTTACCAAAATTTTCTTTGAAAAATTTAAGCCCCTCCTTTAAAATTTTTCTCATTTGCAGCATTATTTTTGCGATTGGCAATAGCTCGGATACTTTCTTAATTTTAAGAGCGAAAAACCTTGGCCTAACCACTAGTTTAGCTGTCTTTGCCTACGCCCTTTTTAATCTATCTTATGCAATTTTTTCTACTCCAGCTGGTATTTTAAGCGATAAAATTGGTCCCAAGAGATTGCTTATTATCGGCTTTTTTCTTTTTGCCGTTATTTATTTTCTTTTTGGCCTTAACCAATCTCCGGTTTTAATTTGGCCGCTTTTTGGTTTTTATGGCTTTTATATGGCCTTGACCGAAGGCGTGGGCAAGGCTTATGTAAGTTTAATAGGCGATAAAGAAAGAATGGCCACTTCGCTTGGCATTTACCAAACGGCCATTGGTATTTGTACTTTTTTTGCTTCTCTGATTGCCGGATTGCTTTGGACTTATATTGATGTTCGGCTGCCATTTATTTTTGGTAGTATTATGGCAATAATCTCAGCTTTTTTGTTTGTTGTTTTAGAAAAAAGATAAAGATTTTAAAATAGAAGAACCGAATTCGTAGAACTTTAATTTTTCGCTACCGCCAAAAGAAGAACTCGCTTTCAAAGAGGATTTGAAAGTATAATCTTAAATTGGGCCTCAGAAGCGGAAAAGGAAAATTAATTGAATTTTTTAGAATAAAGGATAAAATATCAGTAAGCCGTAGAAAAGCGGTGGGGTGGCAGAATGGCAATGCGCCGGTCTTGAAAACCGGTGCCCGCAAGGGCTTGCGAGTTCGAGTCTCGCCCCCACCGCTTTACTACGGATTTAAATTTTTGTGGCGAATATGAATAACGAATCTGATAAAAAATTTTTTAGACCGCCTGTTGTAGTGGTGATGGGTCATATCGACCATGGAAAAACCACTCTTTTGGATTTTATTAGAAAAACAAAAGTGGCGGAAAAAGAAACGGGCGCTATTACCCAACACATTGGGGCTTATGAAGCATTGATTCCTTTTAAACCTTCAGCCCGCAAAATTACTTTTTTAGATACGCCTGGCCATGAGGCGTTTAATGAAATGAGAGCGCGGGGGGCGCGAGTGGCTGATATCGCTATCTTAGTAGTGGCCGCAGACGAAGGAGTCCAGGCGCAAACCAAAGAGGCTTTTGAACATATTAAAGCTGCTAATATTCCTTTTTTGGTGGCCATTAATAAAATTGATAAACCAGCGGCTAATTTAGAAAAGGTAAAAAAAGAATTAGCTGATATTGGTATTTTAATTGAAGAATGGGGCGGTTCCGTGCCAGCTGTTAATATTTCAGCCAAGACTGGTCAGGGCATTGACCAACTTTTGGAATTAATTCTTTTAATGGCTGAAATGGAGGGCTTAACCTACGAAGAATGCCCGGCTTATGGCGTGGTGATTGAATCTTTTCTTGATAGCAGAAGGGGCTATACAGCCACGCTCCTTATTAGAAATGGCATTTTGCAGAAAGGCGATATAATTCATTTGGGTGATTCGGTAACCCCAGTAAAAATTATGGAGGATTATCGAGGCGAGTCGATAGAAAAAGCAGTCGCTTCACAACCGATTTTGGTAGTAGGTTTTGAACATCTGCCCAAAATTGGCGATGTTTTTTATGCCGGCGACAATCCGCCCCCAGAAATTAAGCAGTGGTCTAGGCTATCAGAAATCATGGCCCGTCGTATGTCTGATGTCATTTTTTTGGGTTCTAATCAGGAAAGGGTAATTTCATTAATTATTAAAACCGATGTTTTGGGCTCCGTAGAACCATTAATAAATTCTTTAAAAGAAATTAGTCAAGACAGAGGCGTTAGTTTTAAAATTTTAAAAACTGAAGTGGGCGATATTTCTGAAGTAGATTATAAATTGGCTGATGCGTCTTCGGCTCTTATTTTGGCTTTTCGCGTTAAGGTCCGTCCAGAAATTAAAAATATTTTGTCGAGCGCTAATATTAATGTGCTTTTTGGCCAAACAATTTACGAATTAAAAGAAGCCTTGGAGAAATATCTGGAAGAAGAGGTAAATAAATTTAATAAACCTCAGATTATTGGCCGGGCTAAAATTTTGGCTCTTTTTAATCCTGTAAAAGGTAAACCAGTTGTCGGTGGAGAAGTGATAGAAGGCGTCTTGGAAGTGGCAAGAAAAATAGAAATTTATCGCGGAGAAGAAAAAATAGGGGAGGGCCAAATTCTAAATTTACAATCGTTTAAGAAAGATGTAACATCGGTAGGGACGCCCAACCAATGTGGTATGCATTTAGATACCAATGTCAGTTTGGCTCAAGGTGATATTATTTATTGCCTTAAATAATGAATCATCATAAAGAACAATTGACCGAATTAATTAAAAGGGAATTGGGGTTTATTATTGAACGCGAAGCTGATATTAAACCCGGGGTGCTGGTGACTATTACTGAAGTGCAGTTGGATAAAGAATTAGAAAACGCCCTCATTTTAGTTTCTATCTATCCTGAAAGTTATAGCGTTGAAATAATGAAAAATTTGGTGGCAGAAACTAATAATTACGAGCATTTGCTTAAAAAAAGAATAAAATTAGCCCGTCCGCCTAAAATTAGTTTCAAAAATGACCAGCGACCGAGAAAGGCGGATGAGGTTGAAAAAGTTTTAAAAAACTTGGAAAATAGTAGTTAGCGAAGGCCTGGTGGCGAAGTAGCTAACGCAGCGGTCTGCAAAACCGCGATACGTGGGTGCAAATCCCACCCAGGCCTCTTTATTGCATTTTTTAAAAAACTGTTCTATCTTTTTAATAAATAAAAAATGGATTTTGCCCAGGTGGCGGAATTGGTATACGCAAAGGACTTAAAATCCTTGGCTCCTTGCGAGCTTGTGGGTTCGAGTCCCACCCTGGGCACATAAAATTCAGATTTAAAAACTTTATAATTTATGCTATCTTTTACTTATCTGTTTTAAAGGCCGGTTTTTAAGATTATTTTAAATAACGAAGATAAAATTATGCGTTTAAAAGATAAGGTGGCAATCATTACTGGCGCCGGCTCGGGTATCGGTCGGATGACCGCTTTAATTTTTGCTAAAGAAGGGGCTAAAGTGGTGGTGGCAGACATTACAAACGAAGGCCAAAAAACAGCCGAAGAAATTAAAGAAACAGGCGGCTCAGCGATTTTTGTAAAAACCGATGTCAGTAAAACCGTTGAGGTTAATGAGATGGTTGAAACCTGCTTAAAAGAATTTGGCCAGATAGATATCTTAGTGAATAATGCTGGCATTGTGCGTTTTAGTAAATTCCATGAGACCAGCGAGCAGGATTGGGATGAAACAATGGCTGTTGATTTAAAAGGGGTATTCCTTTGCTCTAAAGCTGTCTTACCGGAAATGATAAAAAGAGGCGCAGGCAAAATTATTAATATTTCGTCGATTGCTGGTTTGGTTGGTTTTAATGAACTGGGCGCTTATTGCGCTGCCAAAGGCGCGATTATTGCCCTGACGCGGGAGATGGCTTTAGAATATGCTCCTCTAAAAATCAATATCAATTGTATTGCGCCAGGCGTGATTAAAACAGCAATGACCAAGGATATGTTAGCTGACCCCCAGACTAAACAATTTTTAGAAAGCTCTACTCTCTATCCCCGTTTTGGCGAGCCGGAAGATATTGCTTATGCTGCCCTCTATTTAGCTTCTAATGAATCCGATTTTATTAACGGCGAAGTTTTGGTGGTCGATGGCGGTTGGACGATAAAATAAAATATAAAGTATAAAAAAATCAAAACCCCCTCTTTAAGGGGGTTTTGATTAATTGCTTTTAAAGAATTTCCATCAGAGTATATTTTACCCCGAATTCCTTGGCTAATTCTTTGCTATTAAACCAAATGTCAACATGTTCCTCATCGTACCTTTGATTCATCCGGTCCTCAACTATGAATATTTTATTAGGAAATAATTCTGGAAACCGAATTTGAGTGCCAAAGGGCAAGGCATTGGAAGCCACGAACCCATCGGCCACCCATTTGCCCGAGGCGGTGATAAATGGGTCTTCATCTGTTTCCTCGACCGTTGAGGAATAACCTGTAACCGTGACCCACCTTCTTTCTTTAACCGTTTGGAGCTTTAGAGGTAAAAGAAAGGTTTGGTCTGTGGTTATAAGCTGGGATGAATCTGAAGGTTTTAAATTTGAAGGTACGATTAAGGGTTCATCAGCCAAGGAAAAGGGCTGGCTAGAGGCGAGGATTAAACCCATCACCAGGCTAGCCTTGAGGCTGGTTTTGGCTAATTTAAGCCATTTTCCGCCCCAAATTGAGGAAGTACACATATTTTGACCAAATAATATCGGCTTTTAGCCAATATAAAATTCCCATTTACGGGAATTCTCCTTTTATTATAACTTTTAGCTCTTAAAAGTCAAGGTTTTGTCAAGGGCTAAAATTAAGGGACCCTTAGGGGTTTATAAACTTGATTGTTTGACCAACTACCTTTATTATTATAAGTAAAGTCCCTTAACTAATTTTTATTATTATGGAACAAGCTAAAATCTCAACTTTGCCTTCTCAAAACCAGCCCTTTAAAGCCCCTAAAAGGCACTTTCGCTTTAATAGTTTCTGGTTTGGCCTTTTAACCGCCCTTTTCCTTTTCGGGCTCGGTTTCCTTATTTGGTCAATTCTAAAAGGCGGCGGCGTGAGTTACGGGTTAACCGGACCAAACGAGGTTAAAAGCGGCGAGACAAAAGAATATAAATTTGTTTTTAACAATCAATCTAATATTGCCTTAGAAGATGCGGAAGTTTCGCTAAACTTGCCGGAGGCCTGTTTTAATCCAGAAAACCCGAAAGAAAGGATTTTAAATTTAAAACTTGATAAAATTAATCCCAAGACCAGTGGCGAAGAGACTTTTTCTTTATTGTTTTTTGGTGAAGACCGTACCTCTCTAAACCTTAGCGGCGTTTTTCGCTATCGCCCCAAAAACCTTACGTCCGTTTTTGAAAAACCTATAAACTACAATGTTATTATCAATGGGTCTACTTTTGCTTTAAACCCTGTTTTACCAGCCCAAGTTTTGCCGGACCAAGAATTTCCTATTAGTGTCAGTTGGGAAAACCAAAGTCCGGACCAATATAATGATGTGCGTTTAGAAATTGAATGGCCGAATGACTTTACTTTTAAGAGTTCAGTGCCCGTGCCGAGCCAAAAAGATAATTTATGGTATTTGGGTACTGTCGCTCCGGCTATGCAAAATAAAATTGATATTACCGGCTTTTTAACCAGTAGTGGCGGTGAGGGTCGAAAGTTTGTTTTTAAACTAATGCTCTATTTAAATGATTCAGCCTATCTTTTGACGAAAACCGAAAGCATTTTGGCCGTGGTGCCCAATCCTTTACAGTTAACAGCCACGGTTAATGGAGATATTACCTATAATGCCGACCCGGGCGAAACCTTGAATTTTAGAATTAGTTATCGTAATAATTATTCCAACGCCTTAAATAATGTAATTGTTAAAGCAACACTCGATGGCTCAATGTTTGATTTTTCCTCAGTGAAAAGCGGTCGCGGTTTTTATAATTCCAAAACTAAAACCATTATCTGGAACAGTGCTAACACGCCCAACCTGTTAGTTTTGAATCCGGGTGAGACAGGAGATTTAACTTTTTCTATTAATGTTTCGCGCACCTATCCGATAAAAACAGCCCTGGATCGCAACTTTGTGCTTTTAATGAAAGCAGATATGGATACAAGCACTATTCCGCAGGAGATTGGGATTAATTCTCCCATTCGTGCTTCGGTCACCAATACCATTAAAATCAATACGGTTCCAGAATTAGTTGTGACTTCCTTTTTCCGCGACGCTCCTTCCCAGATTTTTAACGAAGGCAATTTGCCTTTGCGGGTTGATAAAACTACTCAATTTACCATTCATTTTAAAATTAAAAATCCGGCCAATGCGCTTAAAAATGTGACAGTTAAGACCGTGCTGCCTACTTGGTCAGTGTTTACCCATCGTTTGGCTGGAAATTACGGCGATAGCGAGCCAAGCTACAATGAAAGAACCGGCGAATTAATTTGGACCTTGCCGGATATTCCTGCTGGCTCTGGTTTTACTTCAAAGGCCTATGAATTAATTTTCCAGATTGCCGTTACTCCTTCTTCAAATCAAGTAAATACGGCCATCAATTTAATTAATGAAACCACGCTGTCGGCTCAAGATGCCTTTACCTTAAAAGACATTAATTTGACAGTAGCGCCTGTGCGTTCTGATAACTTGACCGATACGAGTGTTTTGCCTTCTGATGGCATTGTCCGTCCGTAAAATAATGATTATTAACAAAGATGAAAATTTAATGGATAAAATTATAAACCTGGCCAAGAGGCGCGGCTTTATTTTTGCTGGCTCGGAGATTTATGGCGGTTTAGCCAATTCTTGGGATTACGGCCCTTTAGGCGTGGAATTAAAAAACAATATTAAAAGTTATTGGTGGCAAAAAATGGTTAGAGAGCGGACGGATGTGGTGGGATTAGATTCGGGTATTATTTTAAATCCCAAAGTTTGGGAAGCATCAGGGCATTTAAGCAAGTTTAGCGACCCCTTGATTGAGTGTAAAAATTGCCATAGCCGTTTTCGGGCTGATAATTTAATGAAAGGCGAATATGGCCAGGTATCACTTACTGACGGTCGGCCACACTGTCCCTTATGCAATGGTGAATTAACAGAAGCCCGGCTTTTTAATTTAATGTTTAAAACTTTTTTGGGGCCCATAGAGGATAAAGCCAGCTTGGTTTATCTTCGGCCTGAAACGGCCCAAGGTATTTTTATTAATTTTAAGCAAGTTCTAAATAGCAGCCGGCAAAAAATTCCTTTTGGCATTGCCCAAATAGGCAAATCTTTTAGAAATGAAATTACACCGGGCAATTTTATTTTCCGCACTTTTGAATTTGAGCAAATGGAATTGGAATTTTTTGTTAAACCCGGGACCGATGATCAATGGTACCGTTATTGGGTCGATGAGCGTTTCAATTGGTATAAGAGTTTGGGCGTTAAAGAGGAAAATTTGCGCCGCCGAGAGCATACTAAAGATGAGCTAGCCCATTATGCCAAAGGTTGCACAGATATTGAATATCGTTTTCCTTTTGGCTGGAGCGAATTGGAAGGCATTGCCAACCGCACTGATTATGACTTAAGCCAGCATAGCCGCTATTCTGGTAAAGACCTTTCTTATTTTGACGAAGAAACCCAAAAGCATTACATTCCTTATGTGATTGAGCCTTCAAGCGGCGTAGACCGGACCTTGCTTACTTTATTATTGGATGCTTATAACGAAGAAGAAGATGAAACCGGAGAAATTCGAATTGTTTTAAAACTAAAACCCTTTATTAGTCCCATTAAAATAGCGGTTCTTCCTTTGGTAAAAAATAAGCCCGAATTGGTAAAATTAAGCGCAGAAATTTACCATTCTTTAAAAAATGATTTTATGACTGATTACGACGAAACCGGTTCTATCGGCCGGCGCTATCGACGTCAGGATGAAATCGGTACGCCCTATTGTGTCACTATTGATTTTGAAAGTTTAGAAGATAAAATGGTAACTATCCGCGACCGTGATACAACCAAACAGGAGAGAGTAAAAATAAGCGAGCTCAAGGATTATTTCCGAGAGAAATTTAAATGTTAGAATGTATTCCTATCAAGTAGTTAAATTTAAAAATGGCCTCCGGGCTTTATTGGTGCCAAATAACGATATTGAAACTGTTCAGGTAATGGTTTTGGTGCGCGCTGGCGGCCTTTATGAACCCAAGAAACTAAACGGCATTTCTCATTTCTTGGAGCATATGGCTTTTAAAGGCACTAAAAAAAGGCCCACCAGTTTTATTTTAACTCGCCAGCTGGATAGCATTGGCGCTAGTTATAATGCTTATACCGGTTATGAATATACCGGTTATTGGATTAAGACATCTAAAAAACATTTGAAACTAGCCATCGATATTTTAGCTGATATTTATCTTCACTCTATTTATCCGCCGGAAGAAATAGAGAAAGAAAAGGGTGTAGTGATTGAGGAGATTAATTTATATCGCGATGACCCTACTACTTATGTTTGGGACCTCTGGACTGATTTGCTTTATGGCGATACGCCGGCAGGTCGAGAATTAGCTGGCACCAAAGAAAATGTCAAACGTTTTACGCGTCAGGATTTGATAAATTATCATCACGCTCTTTATCGCGCCAAAAGTTCTTTAATCACCATCAGTGGCAATTTTAATCCCTCGCAGTCAATCGATTTAATTAAAAAATATTTTAAAGATATCAAAGAAGGCGAGGGTTACAATTTTTTCCCGACTCCGGAAGAACAGAAAAAGCCAGCCCTCAAAATAAAATTCAGAAAAACCGACCAAACACATATTGTTTTAGGCGTTCGTTCTTTTAATTATTTTAACCCGGGGCGTTATGCCTTAGATATTTTAAATACTATCTTAGACGGTGGAATTAGTGGCCTGCTCTTTCAGTTGGTGAGGGAAAAATTAGGGGCAGCCTATTATCTTAACGCTGAACCGCAATATTTTGCTGACCATGGTTATTGGGCTATTAATTGTGGATTAAACAACGAGAAATTAATTCAGGTTTTATCTTCTATTCTTAAAGAATGTAAGAGCTTGACTGGAAAAAATGCAACTCCGGAGAGATTAAAAGTGGCTAAAAATAATTTAGCTGGCCGCTGGGCGCTTTATTCTGAAACTCCTCATAACTACGCGCGTTATTTAGCCAATGAATTGCTTTTAAAAAATAAAATTGAATTGCCCTCAAAATACCTGACAGAAATAAATAAAGTAACTTTAACCGACGTGAAAAGGATGGCAGCGAAACTACTAAAACCCGAGCGCCTTAATTTGGCTTTGGTCGGCCCTCACAAAAATGAGCGCGCCCTACAGAAAATTTTAAATTTTTAATTCTATGAATCAAAAGCACACCTTAGATATCAGTTGGCAAAGTTTTTTCAGATTTTTTGCTGTCTTAGGCGGCATTGTTTTAGCCGTTTATATAAGACAGGTGATTTTAGCGTTAATGATGGCTTTGGTTTGCGCTGCGATTTTTGAGAAACCCATCCGCTTCCTAGAAAAGCATCATCTTCATCGCCTGGTAGGCACTTTGCTTATTTATTGCTTGGCCTTTATTATCTTCGGCTTTTTATTCTATCTTTTAGCCCCTTCTGTTTGGGATAATTTAAATCGCTTATATAATCTCTTCCCTTTAGAAAATATTAATAGCGATTGGATTCGTCTTTTTTCTTCTTCAGATTGGCTTGCTAAATTGCCTCATAATTTGAATGAATTTTTTTCCCGTTTTAGCGATTTAAACATTGCTTTTTCAGGACTTTTTCAGTTTTTGAGCCATATTTTTGGCGGCCTGCTTTATACTTTACTTATTATCTTTTTCTCTTTCTATATTAATGTCGATAAAGGAGGCATCGAATATTTAATCCGCTTTTTTAGTCCCAAAGGATATGAGGGTTATGTTTTAAATTTATGGCATCGTTTTGAAAATTTAATGGGCCGCTGGTTTTATAGTCAATTGGCTTCCAGTTTTGTAATGGCCCTTATTATTTTTTCTGGTTTATTAATTTTGAAAGTTCCCTCCGCCTTTCTTTTGGCTTTTCTGGCCTTAATTTTAAACTTTATTCCTTATTTGGGTGCTATCTTGAGTTTAATCATAGCGTTAATTTTAGCCAGCGAGAAAGGATTGATGGTGGTTGTTTTTGTGACTATTTTATACTTGGTGGCCCAAGAAATTGAACATGTGATTGGACCTTTTATTCGCGGCAAAATTCTCCGCCTCAGCCCCTTTGCCATTATTTTAGTAGTCGTTATTGGCGGGATGTTAGGCGGCATTTTGGGCGTGCTTTTGGCCTTACCCCTTCTTATTTTATTGCTTGAAATCGTAAAAGACATAAAAAGCGGCAAATTAGAATCTTTTAATCCTCAACAAAAATTAATTTAGTTAAAATGCCAAAAAGATTTTTGGTAACAACTGCCATTGATTATGTTAATGGTGAACCCCATCTGGGTCACGCTTTGGAGAAAGTGGAAGCGGATGCTTTTAGCCGTTTTTTAAGAATGGAAGGTTATGAGGTGAAATTTTTAAGCGGTACGGATGAGAATAGTTTAAAAAATGTGCAGGCTGCCCAAAAAGCGGGTGTTTCCGTTAAAGAATGGGTGGATAAATATTACACTTATTTTTACGAGCTGAAGTCGCTGTTGAATTTAAGTTATGACGATTTTATTCGCACAACCGAAGAAAGACATAAAAAGGGCGTAATAAAAATTTGGCAATCATGCCAGAAAGATATTTATCGTCAAAGTTATGAAGGGCTTTATTGCGTTGACTGCGAAAGTTTTTATGAACCAAAAGATTTAATTGATGGTCTTTGTCCGGAACATAAAAAACCGTTGGAAAAATTAAAAGAGGAAAATTATTTTTTCCGGCTTTCGCGCTATCAAAACGAATTATTAAAAGTCATTGAATCTGGTCAGTTTAAAATTGTGCCGTCGTATCGGGCCAATGAAATTTTAGCCTTTATTAAAGAAGGATTGGAGGATATTTCTATTTCCCGTTCAAGCGAAAGAGCGCGCGGTTGGGGCATTAAAGTGCCTGATGACCCTCATCAGGTAATCTGGGTTTGGTTTGATGCCTTAACTAATTATATTTCAGCGATTGGCTATGGCACGGATGAAAATGAATTTGAAAAATGGTGGGGCAAAGAGTCAAAAGTAGTTCATATTATTGGCAAAGGAATTTCCCGTTTTCACGCCATTTATTGGCCAGCCATGCTTTTAGCCGCTGGTCTCCGATTGCCTGATACTTTATTTATTCATGGCTATATAACCTTGTCTGGTGAAAAAATGGCTAAATCAGGGGGTTCGGTTATCCGGCCCAAAGATTTGGTTTTAAAATATGGTGGGGAAGCAGTTCGTTATTATCTTTTAAGGGCTCTTTCTGCTTATCAAGATAGCGATTTTTCAGAAGAGGCCCTAAAAGAACGTTATAATCACGAGCTGGCTTCGGGTTTGGGAAATTTGACGAGTCGTATTTTGGCTTTAGCCGAAGGCCTGGAGATATCCTTAAAAGAGAATATTTTTGAAAAAGAAATCAAAGATATTTTGGCCAGATATCGCGAGTTAATGTTTGATTTTCGTTTTAATGAAGCTTTAAACGAGGCCTGGAATTTAATTGGTTTGGCTGATGCTTATTTAAGCAAAACGCGTTTATGGGAAAAAACGGAAAAAGAAAAAATTGAAGGTTTGAGCTCCCTTGTTTTTGTTCTTTATCATTTAGCTCGTTTGCTTTTACCCTTTTTGCCAGAAACAAGCAGCCGGATTTTAAAATATTTAGGATTAGAAGATTCGAAACCAGAAGATTTAATCCATTTAAAATTGAAGCTTAAAAAAGAGCCGCCGCTCTTTCCCCGCTTATGATGATTGATTCTCATTGCCATTTAAATTTGGCAGCCTTTGATGCTGACCGCGAAGAAGTGATTAAAAGAACCAGAGATTCTAAGGGGGGAGTTATTAATGTAGGGACGAATTTTGAAACTTCTTTAAAAGCCATAAATTTAGCTAAAAACTACGATGGTTTTTGGGCAACAGTCGGGCTCCATCCCAATCATACCTTTCCTTTTAAAAAAGACCCGCAGGAGTTAGGGGAAGGTTTAGAAATTTTAGAGCCCGAAGATTTTGATGAAAAATTTTTAGAGTTAATAAAATCGGAAAAAGTAGTGGCTATTGGCGAATGCGGTTTGGATTATAGCTATTTTTCAGATGAGGAGCCGGTTCTTCAAGAAAAATATATTCAAGACGAAAAAGAAGCTTTTATTAAACAATTAAAGGCTGCCCGCCAGTTTAATAAGCCACTTATTTTTCATGTCCGCAAGGTTTATAAAGAAGCCCTTTCTTTGATTAAAGAAATTTATCCTGAAGCCAAGGGAGTTTTTCATTTTTTTACTGGTTCCAAAAAGGATGCCAGAGAAATTATTAGGAGCGGTTTTTATATCGGCCTTTCTGGTGTTATCACTTATACCGAAAGTTATGACCAAATGATTAAAGAATTGCCTTTGGAGCGTATTTTAATTGAAACTGACGCGCCTTATGCCGCGCCTCTTCCTTTTCGCGGCCAACGCAATGAGCCAATATATGTTAGGTATGTAGCAGAAAAAATCGCTTTATTAAGAGGAATGACCATAGAGGAAATCCTGTCTCTTACTACTAAGAATGGTTCGCAATTATTCGGCCTGGCTTTAAATGAAATTAGTTAATTGATAAAAGCCGCCTTGGGGCGGCTTTTTCCTTGATTAGAAAAATTTTTTATGATAACTTAATAATTAATTATTAAGTTAAAATTAATTTTATGGGATTACCAGCCAGACATCATACTAAATCAAGAAGAAATAAAGGCCGGTCGCATATGGCTTTAAAGCCAAAAAATTTATCCGTTTGTCCTAAATGCGGCGCGCCGGTTTTACCCCATCGCGTTTGTCCTAACTGCGGTTTTTACCAAGGCCGAGAATTTATTGATGTGCTAAAGGGCTTAAGCAAAAAAGAAAAAAAGGAAAAGGAAAAGTCATTAAAAGAAGAAATAAACAAGTAATTTATGCCTTCTCGCCATTTAGCTCGTTCTATTGTTTTACAAAGTTTGTACGAATGGGATTTTTGGAACCAAGACAGCGCTAAATTAGAAGAAATTTTAGAGCGAAACATTAAAAATTATGGCCCTGGTCTCGATGATTTGGAATTTCCCCGGAAACTAGCCAAAGGCGTTATTGAGCATTTGGACGAGCTTAATGAAATTATTAAAAAAACCGCGCCCGAATGGCCGATAAATCAGATTAATTTAATTGACCGCAACATTTTAAGAATGGGCCTTTTCGAGTTGATTTATACTGACAAATCCGAAGTGCCTCCTAAGGTGGCTATTAATGAAGCAGTAGAATTGGCTAAAACCTTTGGCAGCGATTCTTCTTCTAAATTCATTAACGGTGTTTTGGGTACTGTCTATCGTCAGCTGGAGCCGGAAGAAACCAATAAAGAATTAAAGGATAAAGAAAATTGATTTATGGATTTAACGCTTAACCTTTCTTCTTTAGAAAAAAAACTGGGCGTAAAATTTAAGGATATTAATCTTTTAAAGCAAGCCCTGACCCACCGTTCTTATCTTAATGAAAATATAAATTGGGGCTTGGGTCATAACGAACGTTTGGAATTTTTAGGCGATGCTGTTTTGGAGTTAGTGACCTCCGAATGGCTTTATCATCATTATAGCGAGGCCAATGAAGGATTATTGACCAGCTTGCGCGCTGCTCTGGTTAATACCAGACATTTATATGCGGTGGCCCAAGAACTGGATTTGGAAAAATATCTTTTAATTTCCCGCGGTGCCAGCAAGGATAATATCCGTTCCAAAATCAGCATTTGCGCTGATGCGATTGAGGCCCTTATTGGCGCTCTTTATTTGGATATTGGCTGGGAGGCCGCAAAAGATTTTATCGAGCGTCATATCCTTGTCGATGCTGACGAGATTTTAAAAAACTTCAAATTTAAAGACCCGAAAAGCCTTTTTCAGGAATGGGCCCAAGAGCGATTTAATATCACGCCTCTTTATAAGACCTTGGATAGTTGGGGGCCGGACCATGACAAACATTTTTTAGTCGGCCTTTATTTAGGCGATGAACTTATCAGTAAGGCCGAAGGCAGTTCGAAACAGGAAGCCGAGGAAGCAGCGGCAAGCGAAGCGCTCAAAATAAAAGGTTTGTTAGAGCCTCATTAATTTTTGTTAATTTATGCATTTAAAAGCCATTGAAATTAAGGGTTTTAAATCTTTTGGCCGTAAATCGGTTTTAAATTTTTCGCCGAAAATTAATGTGATTGTTGGTCCTAACGGCGCGGGTAAATCCAATATTGTGGATGCGATTCGTTGGGCTTTAGGAGAGCAAAGTTTAAAAAATATTCGGGTGGAAAAGAGCGAGGACTTAATTTTTGCTGGCAATAAAATGGAAAAACCGGCCGGTTTGGCAGAGGTGAATTTAATTTTTGACAATTCAGACCATAAAATTCCTTTGGAATTTTCCGAGGTCTCTATTAGCCGGCGGCTCAACCGCGATGGTCTAAATGAATATCTTATTAATCGCGGACCTTGCCGACTTAAAGCCATCAATGAGCTTTTGGCCCAGATGCAATTGGGGTTAAAGGGTTTTTCCATCATCAATCAAGGAGCCATTGAAAATATTTTAAGGGTATCGCCGACCGAATTGCGCCAAATGCTTTTAGAAATTTTAGGTCTTCGTTCCTTGGAAATTAAAAAAAATGAAGCCCAGCGGAAATTGGAAAATAGTTTGTTGAACTTAAATAAAGTCGACGCTTTAAAGGCCGAAATTTTACCGCATCTTCGCTCCTTAAAAAGACAAGCACAGCGTTTTAAACGGGAAGCAGAAATTAGAGAAAATCTTAAGGCCTATGAGGCCGCCTATTTTAGCCGATTATGGGCTTTGATTTTAAAAGAAAGGCAGGGTTCAGACGACCGTTTAAAAGAAATCAATCATCAGTGCGATTTTTATATTCGAAATATTAAAAAGCTTGAAGACCGGATAAAAGAGACGGAAAAAAATGATTTTAGCGACCATTCTTCGTTGGTGGTGGCTAAAATTGAAGAATTAAAAAACCAAAAATTGGAATTAGTAAAAAAACTGGCCAAATTGGAGGGTTATTTAGAATCGCAAAAAGCCGAAAAAGAGGAGCGGCATCTTAACCCCGAGCTTTTAGCCAGCCGGTTTAAGGAAATTAAAAAAGCGCTGCTTGAGATTAACGAGCTTAATGATCTAGGAGCCATTCGCCATCGTTTAAATCAATTGATTCATTTAATAGATGAAACGCTGGTCGTAAAAAGCGAAAAGGAGGATGAGGAGATAAACGCTTTGAAAAAAGAAGCCCAGCAATTTGAAGCGGAGATTTCCAGAATAGAGGATTTAATTTTTGAGCAAAATAAAGTTTTAAAAGACCTAAAGGAAAAGGAACAAAATTCGCGCCAGCAATTTTACGAGATTATTAAAGAATTGGAAGAAAACCGTCATCAATTGGAAAAATGGCAGGCCGAAAAACAATCCTTAGAATTGAGCCTCGCCAAATTTAATCTTCAGGAGGAAGATATTAAGAGAAGATTAAAAGAAGAAGGCTTTAATTACGACGAATTTATCAATTCAGTGCCAGAGGCGAGCCAAAACTTTGCTGAATTAGACCTTTCAACCCTTGAGTCGAAGATTAATCGCTTAAAGAGGGAATTGATTGAAGTGGGCGGCGTAGATGATTCGGTCTTAAAAGAATATGAGGAAGTTAATAAGCGCTATGAATTTTTAAATAATCAATCCCAAGACCTACGACAGGCGATTGGCGATTTAAAAAAATTGATTCGCGAGTTGTCTTTTAAAATCAACGACCAATTTAAGCGCGATATTTCAGAGATTAGCGCCGAATTTAACCAATATTTTAGGTTGATGTTTAAGGGAGGAAAAGCCCAGCTGGAGATTTTAAAAGAAAAAACCAATGAAAAAGATTTGGAAAATTCGCCAAGCACCGATTTAGGCGATGAAAATGCTGCCTCAGAAAATGAATTGGCGGCCCTGGGTTCGGAGGTTCAAGAATTGAAGGAAGAAAAAGAGGGGATTGAAATTAAGGTAGAAGCGCCCAAGGCCAAGCTTAAAGGTTTAGAATTTTTATCCGGTGGCGAAAAGGCGCTGGTGGCTATTTGCTTGATTTTTGCCATTATTTTTAAATCCTCGCCGCCGCTTTTAATTATGGACGAAATTGATGCTGCTTTAGACGAGGCCAATTCCCGTAAATTTAGTGAGATTTTAAGGGAGTTATCCCAGAAAAGTCAGTTTATTATTATTACCCATAATCGGACGACAATGGAAGCAGCTGATTATATCTATGGCGTGACTTTTTCCGAAACCGGCACTTCGCAACTTTTGTCTTTGAAATTCGAAGAAGCCACCCACTATGTTTCGGTGAAATAATTTTATTTGACGAATTAATTTTTTTCTGGTAATCTCTTTGGTAAATTATTAATTTTCATTATGTTAACTTTAAGATTTAAAAAAGAAGGAGCAAAGAAAAAATATATTTTTCGGCTCATCGCGATTGATAGCCAAAGAGCGGCTTGCTCCGGCAAAGTGCAGGAAGTTTTGGGTTGGTGGAATTCTAAAGATGACCGGGCCCATTTAAACAAAGACCGCATTTTATTTCATCTTAACCATGGCGCCCAATGTTCTGAAGCTGTTTTAAATTTACTGATTAAAAAGGGAATTAAGAAAGGCAAAAAGATTGCTGTTCATAAAAAAGAGAAAAAAGAAGAGACAAAAAAAGAATTAGAACCAGAAGAGACAAAAGGTCTTAAAGAGAATAATACTGAGCCAAACGAATCAATAGAAACCGCTTCGGCGGAAAACAATTCTTCAGTGGGCGAAAACCAAACCAATTAGCACCCTTGCCAAATTTTTTATAATTTTTTATATTTATTTTTAAGGGCTTGGCCAGAACCGAGCGTTAAAGGTCGAAATTCAAAGTTAAAAAGCTATGGCAGAAAAATACGTTGATGCTGAGATTTTAGAGCTGGTGGTTAAAAACATTGTCGATCATCCGGAAGCAGTAAAAATTGATCGGAAGATTGACGAGATGGGTGTCCTTTTAACTTTAAAAGTTGACCCCAAAGATATGGGTCATGTAGTAGGACGCCAAGGCACAACCGCCAAAGCCATTCGCACCATCTTGCGAGTGGTAGGTGCCAGACACCATGCTCGGGTAAATCTCAAAATAGAAGAACCCGAAGGATCAGCCAGAACCGCAAGCGGTATGGTTGATAAAGTGGTCGAAGACCTTAAACTCTAAAAATTTAAAGGCCGCCCCAAGCGGCCTTTAAAAATCTTTGAAATAAAATTCTTGATTAAAGCCAAAGCGTTTCTTGTTTTATTATCTTTATTTATTATTGTTTTTATCCTTTTTTTCGGCCTAAAGGGAAAAGGGTTCTTTTCTTATTTAATTAATAATTCTTTAAAGGAAAGGGAAGTAGAGGTTAAAAATGGCGCAGATAATTTTTCTTTTGATAATAGCTATCATACCATTGATATAAACCAAACATCAACGAATAACACTTTAGAATCTTTGCCCTCCTCTCATATTAATGAGTTAGGTTCAAAAATATTGGCCAGTGATAAATATCTAGAAGCTAATTTAACGCGCCTGACTTTGACCTTGTATGATAAAAATAAGCCCCTTAAAACTTATACCATTCTTCATAAAGGGCCAGAAGATAAATGGTTTCGTTCTCCCACCGGTTATTTCCAGGTTTTATCCAAAGAAAAAAATCATTTTTCCTCCTTCTTTCCGGTTTATATGCCTTATTCTCTGCGTTTTTACGAAGATTTTTATATTCATGGCATTCCTTATTATCCTAATGGAGAAAAAGTGCCGCCCCGATTTACTGGCGGCTGTCTAAGATTAGATGACAAAGATGCCCAGGAGGTCTATGAGTTTGCGAGCGTCGGTATGCCAGTAATTGTTTTTGATGAAGTAAAACCTCTAAAAAGCCAAAACTGGCAATTGCCTTTAGATAAAAACGACACTTGGATTAGACAGAACTTTAATAATCCAGTAAAAATTAATGGTGAATATTTCCAGCATGCCGGCGTTGACCTTGTTAATTTAAAAAATAAAACAGTGAGGGCGGCGGCCGATGGTTTAGTCGCTCATCTTGAAGTGCTTTCTCCTTCTGACCACGGTTTGGGTTATACGGTTATTTTAGAGCATAATATTAATAGCCAGCGGATTTATTCCCTTTACGCCCATTTATCGTCTCTTAACCCAGACCTTAAAATTGGCCAGCTGGTAAAAAGGGGCGAGGTTTTGGGTGAAATGGGTGCCAGCGGTTATGGCTGCAATTTTTATTGGCGGGTGGGCAAGGACGGTTGTAACGAAACATCAATTGTTGATTATCATCTTCATTTTGAAATTAAAAAGGCAGCCGTTCTTTATAATCCGGAAGGCGGTTTTGTCTGCGGCCCAGACAAAAACCGACCCTGCTATGGTTATACGCCCAAATATCCTACCCAATTTGGCTATTACGATCCCCTTGCTTTTATGTCTCAAAATTAAGAAAATGACTAAAATGATTTTTGATATTTTAACTATTTTTCCCGAGGCTTTTCAGTCCTATTTTAATACCTCCATTTTAAAATCTGCTCAAGAGCGGAAATTGATTAAAATTCGGATTCATAATTTGAGAAAATGGACTTTTGATCGACATCAAACCGTTGATGACCGGCCCTATGGCGGTGGTGCGGGAATGATTTTAAAAATCGAGCCGATTTATCGCGCCTTAAAGGATTTAAAAAAATTAAAACCAAAACCTTACATAATTTTATTATCCGTTCGAGGTAAAAATTTTAACCAAGAGACAGCGCGCCGTTTGGTTAAGAAAAGAAGGATTATTTTAATTTGCGGACATTATGAGGGTGTAGACCAAAGAGTGGCCGATTATTTAGTTGATGAAGAAATTTCTTTGGGTGATTTTATTTTAACCGGCGGAGAGATTCCGGCGATGGCTATTGTTGATGCTGTGAGCCGTCTGGTGCCAAAAGTAATCAAAAAAGAATCGCTGGAGGAAGAATCCTTTAGCCCGAAAATGAAAAATAAGAAAGAGTACCCCCAATATACCCGACCCGCGATTTTTAAAATTGGCCGAAAAACCCTTAAGGTGCCAAAGGTATTATTATCCGGCGACCATAAAAAAATCGCCCAATGGCGTCAAAAATTTTTAGGGGGTTGACTTTTATTTTTGAAGGCTTATAATATTTATAATCCTATGTAGGCCTATTTGAAAATTAAAGACAGAAAAAAAGAGTCACCTCTCAAGAAGTGGTGATTCTTTTTTCTCTTAAGGCCTGCACCTTAAAAATTTAATTATTTAAGTTCTTCCTGGTTGTCCCAATTTTTTTGAGGATTTGATCCTAGTCCAGGGTGAACGCTGGCGATGTGGATAAGGCATACAAGTCGTACGATCTTATTCTTCATATAGCAATATATGAGGGATAAGATAGTGGCGAACGGGTTAGTAATACCTTAGTACCTGCCGGAGAGTTGGGCATAGTCCGTCGAAAGGCGGAGTAATTCCCAATAGTCCCAAGCATTTTTGTTTGGGTAAAGCTCTGTTTTCGCAGGGCGCTCTTCGAGGGGCTTAGGTCCTATCAGCTAGTTGGTGGGGTAATGGCCTACCAAGGCGATGACGGGTAGGGGGTGTGAGAGCATGACCCCCAACAAGGACACTGAGACACGGGTCCTACTCCTACGGGAGGCAGTAGCCGAGAATCTTCGGCAATGGGCGAAAGCCTGACCGAGCGACATCGCGTGCAGGATGAAGGGCTTCGGCTCGTAAACTGCTTTTACCGCCGAAGAAGTTTGTATCATTTGATACAAATTGACGTTAGGCGGAGAATAAGGAACTGCTAACTACGTGCCAGCAGCAGCGGTAATACGTAGGTTCCAAGCGTTACCCGGATTTATTGGGCGTAAAGCGCCCTGAGGCGGCCCTGCCTCTTTGATTTCTATCCCATCGATAGAATAGAAGAGGGTTCTCTTCGGCGTTTTAAACAAAGAAGAGAATTTCGTCCACTGTTAAAACCCACGGCTCAACCGTGGTTCTGCAGTGGAGACAGGAGGGCTAGAAATAGGGAGAGGTCAGCGGAACGCACGGTGTAGGGGTAAAATCCATTGATATCGTGCGGAACACCGAAGGCGAAGGCAGCTGACTGGCCCTAATTTGACGCTCTAAGGCGAAAGCGTGGGGAGCAAAAAGGATTAGATACCCTTGTAGTCCACGCCCTAAACGATGAATGCTAGCCATTTGAAGTATCGACCCTTTAAGTGGCGAAGCTAACGCGTTAAGCATTCCGCCTGGGTAGTACGGCCGCAAGGCTAAAACTCAAAGGAATAGACGGGAACTCGCACAAGCGGTGGAACATGTGGTTTAATTCGAAGGCAAACGAAGAACCTTACCAGGGCTTGAAATGCTAGTGAAATTCCGGCGAAAGTCGGAACCTCCTAAGGACACTAGCACAGGTGCTGCATGGTTGCCGTCAGCTCGTGGCGTGAGTGAAATCGCGCCCTGATTAAGCAATTAATCAGGTAAAACTCGGCTCATATTGGTAGAAGGTTATGTTATAATTTAACTAACCAATACCAAGGGAAGTTAGAAATTTATGCCATTGATATTTACTGTCATGGTCTATAAATTTCTTAACCCCTTAACGACTAAAACTTATAAGTTTTGATGGAATTCTTTTAGAATTCCATAAGACGCCGAGCTTCCGGTAAATATTAGCCGGAAGGTGGTATAGTCTAAATCTTGAAAAAGATTGGAGTTGTTCCCTTCAGTGGGGAAACGAGCGCAACCCCTGTCCTATGTTATACGTGTCATAGGAGACTATCCGCCTTTGGCGGAAGGAAGCGGGGACGACGTCAAATCAGCATGGCCCTCTGATGCCCTGGGCGACACACATGTTATAATGCGGTTGACAATGCGTTGCTAAGCCGTAAGGCGGAGCTAATCGCATCAAACAACCGCCCAGTTCGGATTGAGGTCTGCAACCCGACCTCATGAAGCCAGAATCGCTAGTAATCGCGGGTCAGCCATACCGCGGTGAATACGTTCTCGAGTTCTGTACTCACCGCCTGTCAAGTCAGGGGAGCCGGGAAGGCCGGAAATCCGTTTTTGACGGACAACGGTCAGCTCGGTGACAAGGGCTAAGTCATAACAAGGCATCCCTAGGGGAACCTGGGGATGAACCATTTCTTTTAGGAATTTTTCGTTCTTTGATTAATCTTTTGATGATCAAAGGACAATTCCAGGTCGTATCAGCTGATGCTGATTAAAGGTGTTGGTCTCGCGGCCTGAAACCGAGACCCCTTACTCTTTTTGGTCAAAAGAGGGGGCAACCAGAAAGGACTTAAATTTTTAAAACCGCCCCTCGGCGGTTTTTTAAAAATATAAAATTTGTGATTTAATTGACTTTGGGCTATAATAATAATACGACTTAGTGCTTTAAGCGTTTATCTGAATTTAATGAATAATAAACCAAAAATTTTATTAGTTGAAGACGAACCGTTTTTATCCAGCCTTTTGCGTCTTAAATTGGAAAAGGCCAATTTTGAAGTGATTTCAGCGTCAGACGGGGAGGAGGCCTTAAATATTTTAGCCCAGAATACACCTGACTTAATGCTTTTGGATTTAATTTTACCTAAAAAAAATGGCTTTGAAGTTTTAGAAACGATTCGGCAAGACCCTCGCTTGGAAAAGTTGCCAGTGATTATCATTTCCAATTTAGGCCAGGAGGTGGATATTTCTCGCGGCAAATCGTTGGGCGTAATAGAATATTTTGTTAAAGCCCGGCTCTCAATTGACGAATTAATTAATAAGGTCAAGGAATTAGTGGTTTTGCCGCCTGAAACGCCGCTTCAGACCACCTCTCGGTTTTCCACAGGTTAGCCCTTTTCCTGATTTTAGCTTCATAGTATAATAAAAATATATACACATATATATACATATAAAAAATATATATTCATATAAAAAATATAAACATATAAAGCCTTGATGTTGTTTCAGAATAAATATAAAATAAAAAATAGTGTAAAAATTTAAGGTCGATTTTTATAAAAATATAAGGTCGAAGTTAATCTCTAAAATAATTTAATAAAATGCGAAAAGGTTTTACCTTGTTAGAGCTTTTAATCGTCATTGGCATTTTGGCGATTTTATCCGCGGCAACGGTTTTGGTTATTAATCCGGCGGAATTGATGCGGCAAGCCCGCGATTCCCAAAGATTAAATGATTTAGCGGCTTTAAACTCAGCCATTTCCTTTTATCTCTCTAACACTAGTTCACCTCAAATTGGTAGCACTGGTGTTAATTATGCGACCGTAGCTGGTGTTCAATGTTTAATTCCTGCTGGTACGGTTTCCTCAACTACTACTCAGAAAAACGATGGTTCGGGCTGGGTTCCAATTCAGTTTTCCAGCTTAACGGGCGGCTCGCCTATTGGTAATTTGCCGATTGACCCATTGAATGTT
>Ga0315298_1000553_pt1 | contig 72582 bp, 72 predicted proteins | sample WHS_1_MG_FD_203077 | JGI IMG/M metagenome (GOLD analysis project Ga0315298, IMG submission 203077) | Extremophilic microbial mat communities from Washburn Hot Springs, YNP, Wyoming, USA - WHS_1_MG | ecosystem: Environmental > Aquatic > Thermal springs > Hot (42-90C) | place: USA: Wyoming... | reverse complement strand
GTAGTTCTCGCAATGCAGGGTGTCTCCCATGCCGCACGGGTAGGGGGGCGGAAAACCCCCATGATCCTCCATATACATGCGCAGCGCGATCCCGATCTGGCGCAGGTTGCTCTGGCAGGTGGCCTGGCGTGCCTTGTTGCGGGAAGTCATCGTTCCAACCATCACCAGCGCAAAGAGGAGGCTGATGACGACAAGCACCACGAGCAGCTCGACGAGGGTGAACCCTGCTGACCGTGCCGGTTCTCTCATGCGCTCCCCCACTCGCCCTTCGGGCCACCGCCTACGGTTACGCTGGTCGTCGCACTGACCATGAGCGACGGTCCATCCTGCACCACTATCCGAAGCGCTACCGGGCCCTCAGGCATACTCCTGGGGACCAACTCCGACGTCTCATATAGACGCACCCCTCCGGGCCAAGCCCGCTCCAGCCTGAGCAGCTCCTCTGTAGCCGGATACTGATCCGCTCTGCGCAGCAGGAACCTGTGCCCGAGTGCATCATACCCGCTGACAGATGCCGCCGCACTCGCCCCGGCGATCGCCACCGCAATCCAGACCCTGCGCCCGGGCCGCGGTTGCTCCGGCACGATCTGGAGGCCGGCAACCCTGGGCCGCATGGGAGGACGCAGGGCCGCAGGGTCGGGGGCAAAGCAGCGGTGCTTCTCCGGGCAGGTGTTGATGGCATGCGACAGTACCGGGAGCAGGATGGCAGGGTGCGCGCTCGCAACGTTGCAGGCCAGCCGGATGATCCCCTCCATTAGCAGGCAATCGGCAGCATCCGGTGCCGAGGGCCCCTGCCCGGCGATGACTCCATGAGCGTAGCACCCGCCGCCGCAGAGATGCCGAGCCCAGCAGCCGTCACAGGGGGCCCGTTCCTCTGCCAGGGGCGCGCACGGTAGGCTGTCGCCAGCGAGACCCTGCCAGACGTTACCGCCCGTCGTCTCCGGATATCCCACGCAGGACTGGCAGGGGTATAGGTTGCCTGCCGTATCCACGGCCGCCCTGCTGATGCCGGCACCGCAGCGGCGGTCGGCCGCTCCCCCCGCATAGAGTCGGAGCACGAAGCGCGCCAGGTAATCGTTCGCATTAAGCAGGGCGAGCAGCGGCCCGGGATCGCTTGCCCTCAGCCGTGCCACCAGGCAGGTCGCTTAGTGAATGGTAGCCAACCAGGAGTGCCTGCATGTCGCGTGCGCGCAATGCCAGCGGGTGCTTTGGCCCCAGCCTCGCCGGCTTGAAGCCGATGCCGCACTTGCCTTCGGTGACTTCATATGCCGCCTGGAAAGCAGCAAGGACGTCCGTATTCCCGCGGTGCAGCCGTCCGGCCACGGAGGTGTACGGCGGGCGACCGGCCTCCAGGAGATGGTGCAGGCCGCGCACCGCCTGGGCGTAGGACCCGCCGCCGCCCAGCATCGGCCGGTAGCGGTCGTGCACCTCCGGCGGCCCGTCCAGGCTGACGTTCACATCAAACTCGTGCTTGCGGAAGAACTCGGCATGGCGCCTGGTGAGGCCGATGGCGTTGGTGCTGATCGAGAGGTAGACCGGCTTGCCCTTGCGCTCCGCCCGTCGCTGCGCCTCGGCGGTGACCCATTCCACCATGTCCCAGGCCAGCAGCGGCTCGCCCCCGAAGAGGTCGAGGTCATACACCTCGGCATTGGGGAAGAGGCGGTCGAAGAAGAAGTCGAGCGCCTCCCCCGCCGTTTCCTTGCTGATGGTGCGCCCCTCCCGGCGCGCCGGGGCGTAACTCTCGAAGCAGTAGGCGCACTGCTGGTTGCAGCGGTCGGTGATGAAGAGGGTGAGGTCGCCCCACTTCACGCTCTCCAGCGCCTGCCGGCTCGCCTCCTCAGGGCTGAGTGATGAGCGCTTGGGATGCTCTCGCTTTGGGGTAGCCGCGGCCAGGGCCTGCAACTCCGCCAGGGCGGAGGCGAGGTCGGGGTCCAGACCAGGGACTGGCATTCCGGTTTCCCGAGGCTCCACCAGGGAAACCGGTGCCTGTCCCGGCTTGGAAGGGGGAGAGGGAGAGCGGGATTTCTCAGGGGGGCCGCTCGCAGGCTCGCGGCTACCCTTCGAAATGACACTGGACGGGGCCCGGAAGTGGTCGGCGAGGGCGGGGGAGATGGCGAAGAGGCGGCTGGTGGGGATGTGCATCAGCACCGGGCCGGCGGAGGGCGTATCGAGCAGGTGGAACTGGTCGGAGGGCAGCGGCCCCCCCACGGTGGGTGCAAACTGGTTCCGGTTCCCCGATCCCCTGGCCATGCGCTCTTCCCCCGGGACGCCCCAAGCACTCGCCTCACCGTACCAGGAGCATTATACCACCGGGGTGGTGTCAAGAGGCAGGGCCTGGGGTTTCTGGTCTCGGGTCTGGGGTGAGGGACAGGTGAGCCGGGAGGAGAGCGACATTTCTCGAGGGGGATCCCTCACATTCCCCTCCGCCTTCGCCAAGGCTACGGCAGGCAAGCCCCAACCCTCTCCCGGGGGAGAGGGCGAAAGGGGCAGGAAAATGCTGGCGGTTTTCTCACAAACCCGTTGATTCATGGAAAAAAGCGCCTGTCAGTGGGGAAAAACATGCCGCAAAGCACTCAAGTTTTGCCCGGAACTGCCGAAAGGGAGGTCCAACCGGCCCGCTATGATTTCGAGCGGCCGCCGCGGCTGGCCTCCAATCAGGCGCGGGTGCTGAATCGCCTGCACCAGAGTGTCTGCTCCCTGTGGGAGGGGACAATGCAGGCCCTGACCCACAGCCCGGCCGCGATCGAGCCCCTGCCCCCCGCGGAGCAGGACAGCGACTGGCTGCTGGACCAACCCCTGGTGGCCGCCGTCTTCGCCGTCGGCGCGCATACCTTCCATGGCGGCCTCTGCTTCGAGCGACCGCTGGCCTTCGCCCTGGTGGAGTTAGTGCTGGGCAGCCGCCAGGCATCGCCGACCCCCGACCGCCCGCTCTCCGAGATCGAGCAAGCCCTGCTACGCCGCGCGGCAGAGCGCCTGATGCATGACTACGGGCGCTCGTGGCGGCGGCTGGGCGAGGCTGACTTCCGGGTGCAGGACATGCGCTCGGGCGCCGGACTCTCCACGCTGGTGGGGAGCGCCGGGGTGTGCGTGTGCAGTTTTCGGGTGCAGGTGGGAGGCGTCTCCGGCCAGGTGCACCTGGCGCTGCCCATGCCCGAAGCCGACCCGCTCCTGGCGCGGCTCAGCATCGAGACCTGGGTTTCCGGCCCGCAGCGGGCGGAGGAGAACGGCGCCGTCGCCGAGTTGCTGCAGGAGAGCCGCATCCCGGTGCGGGCGGTGCTGGGGGGCTTCTGCGCCACGGTGGCGGAGGTAGCCCGGCTGCAGCCCGGGAGCCTGCTCTTCCTGCCCGGCGTAGACCAGGACGCGGTCACCGTGCACGTGGCCGACCAACCGCGCTTTACCGCCCGCCCCTGCCAACAGCATGGCGGGCTGGTGCTGAAGATAACCGAGGCATTCGCTCCAGAGGAGTCCCAGCAATGATTGCAGACGATCCGCAGGTGGTTGAGGCCCGGGTAGATGCCATGCCGGCGGCACAGCCGGCGTCCGGTCCGGCCGTTGACGTGCTCTTCGATGTCACCCTCCAGTTGACGGTAGAGTTGGGGCGCACCCAGTTACCCATCCGCGAGGTGTTGCGGCTGGGGCCGGGGGCGGTGGTCGAACTGGGCAAGCAGGCGGGAGACCCGGTAGATATCCTGGCCAATGACAAGTTGATCGCGCGCGGTGAGTTGGTGGTAGTGGATTCTGTGCTGGCCGTGCGGATTACCGAATTGGCCGGCGCCGCCACCCGCGGTCGCTCATAACCCCCAAGCACTCGCAGCAGGAGACTAACCAATGATCAAGCGCGCCTTCGTAGCCTCCATTTGTGCCTGCCTGACCGCCTGGCCGGCCTTTGCCGCCCCCCGCACCCACATTGTGCGCTACCGGGAGACGGCTCAGAGCATCGCCGATACCTACGGGGTATCGGTGCAAGAGTTGCTGGCAGCCAACCACATCAGTAACGGGCGGCTGCTCCGCTGCGGTCGGGAGTTGGTGATCCCTGAGCCGGGCAGCGAGGTGACCGCGACGGAGGCAGCCCCGATGCCTGAAGCCGCGGCGGCCGAGGCTCCGGTGACCGGCGGCGATTCCGTGCACTCGGTGCTGGCGGGGTTCCAGGAGCCTGCCCGCTCCGAGCCCGCCCCGGCCCCGGCCCGCCCCGGCGACCTTTCCCTGGGCACCATGCTGTCGCTGATCCTGAAGTTGGGTGTGGTACTGGCCCTGGCCTACGGCGCCAGCCTGGCCCTGCGCCGGGTGCAGGGGCGCCGCCTGGCGTCACCCAGCGGCACGCTGAAGGTAGTGGAGTCGGTGGTGCTGGGCCAGCATCGCAGCCTGCACGTGGTGTCGGTGGGCAGCCGCCGGCTGCTGATCGGAGCCACCGCGCAGCAGATCGGCCTGCTGGGAGACATCACCCGGGATTTCCGGGTGGCCGACCTGGCGCCCAGCCAGCCGCAAGGCCCGGCAGACGACCAGCCGCAGCCTGACGATTTTACCAGTCGCCTACTGCATCTGTTGCAGCGGACCCCCACCGCGACCCAGCCCCGGGGCGGGGCGGTGAACGGGACGGGCGAATACCGGCGCCCTGCCGCCGGCCTGCGCCCGCAGCCCCTCGGAGCAGCAACGCACACTCCACAGCGCTAAGGAAGACAACAGAGCATGCCTGCCCTCCACCGGCATTCCTATCGCCTGTTGCTGCCTGCCCTTCTGCTGCTCGTGCCGGGGGCGGCCCTGGCCGCCCCCGGGGGGCTCCCGCGGCTGACGCTGGACCTGGGGTCCAATGCCAATAATCCGGAGCAACTGAGCAGCGGGCTGCAAATCCTGTTGCTCTTGACCGTGCTCTCACTGGCGCCGGCGATCGTGACCATGCTCACCTCGTTCGCCCGCATCGTGATCGTGCTCTCCTTCACCCGCAGCGCCCTGGGCGCGCAGCAAGTGCCGCCCAACAGCGTGCTGGTGGGGCTGGCGCTCTTCCTGACCGCCTTCAGCATGGCGCCGGTGTGGACCCAGATCAACGAGCGGGCGCTGCAGCCCTACGCCAAGCACCAGATCACCTATGAGGCGGCCATGGCGCAGGCTACCGACCCGGTGCGGCACTTCATGTTCCGCCAGGTGCGGGAGTCGGACCTGGAATTATTCGTGAGCATGGCCCGCGTGCCGCGCCCCCAGCGTCCGGACGACATCCCGACCTGGGTGTTGGCGCCCGCCTTCATCATCAGCGAGTTGAAGACCTCGTTCATCATGGGGTTCATGATCTTCATCCCCTTCGTGATCGTGGACATGGTGGTGGCCTCCACGCTGATGTCCATGGGCATGATGATGATGCCCCCGATGCTGGTCTCACTGCCCTGCAAGTTGTTGCTGTTCGTGATGGTGGACGGCTGGCACCTGATCGCCCAGGGGCTGCTGAACTCCTTCCATTAGGACCATGAGCGAAACTGCCATTCTCGAAATCGGACGTTGGGCAATGACCACGGGGCTCGAGGTGTGTGCCCCGCTACTGGCCGCGGCCCTGATCAGCGGCACCCTGGTGAGCGTCTTCCTGGCCACCACCCAGGTGCAGGAGTTCACCCTCACCTTCGTGCCCAAGATCCTGGCGGTGGCCGCGGCGATGCTGGTCTTCGGCCCGTGGATGTTGCGGGTGATGACGCGGTTCTCGGCGCAGGTGCTGGCCGACCTGCCCAGGTGGATCCCATGACACTCGCCATCGCCCAGCTGGATCGCCTGGAGGTATGGCTGCTGGTCTTCGCCCGGGTGGCGGGGATCGTGGTGGCCGGGCCCGTGCTGGGCAGCCAGCGGGTGCCGGTGACGGTAAAACTGGGCCTGTCGGCCGTGCTTGCGGCGGTGCTGGTGCCGCTGGTGGGAGAGGTACCGGCGCTGGTGGACGTGCCCGCCTTCATTCTGGGCGCGGTGCGCGAGTTATTGGTGGGGCTGACCCTGGGCTTCGTGGCCAACCTGCTGTTTGCGGCGGTGAGCATGGCAGGGGAGATGGCCGACCTGCAGTCAGGCTTTGCTTTCGCGGCCCTGGTCGACCCCTCCAGCGAGGAGCGGACCTCGATCATCAGCCAGTTTCAGATGATGACCGCGTGGCTGGTGTTCTTTGCGGCCAACGGCCACCACGTGCTGCTGGGCGGGCTGTGCCAGAGCATGTCGGTGGTGCCCCTGGGGGCGGCGGCGCTGCCGGCGGGGATGCCCAGCGGGATGCTCACCCTGGCGGCCCGCACCTTCGTGGTGGCGCTGCAAATCGGGGCGCCGGTGCTGGGCTCGGTGCTGGTGGCCGACCTGGCGATGGGGATGCTGGCGCGCACGGTGCCGCAGATGAACCTGCTGGTGGTGGGCTTCCCGATCAAGATGGCCTTCGCTTTTCTGGTGCTCATGCTCTCGCTGCCCTGCCTGGTGGCGGCTGAGCGGAGCCTGATTCCGCTGGTGGATCGTTCGCTGGGCCAGGTGATGGGTTACCTGGCGGGTGGGCATTGATGGCTGACCAGGAACGCACGGAGCAAGCAACACCCAGGCGCCGGGAAGACGCCCGCAAGAAGGGCCAGGTGGCGCGCAGCCAGGAAGTGGCGGCGGCCGTGGCCCTGATGGCGGGAGTGGTCGCGCTGCGGGTCTTCGGGCCGTGGATGCTCGAGTGCATCCGCGAGGCCGCCGAGGCCGCCTTCTCCCATCCCAGCGTGCCCGAGCCCACCCTGGCCGCGATGAGCGCCCGCCTGGCCCCGCTGGGCCTGCTTTGCCTGAAGGCGCTGGCACCGCTGATGGCCTGCTGCTGCGTGGCCGCCCTGGGGGCCAACCTGCTGCAAACCGGCCTGGTCTACAGCACGCAGCCGCTGATTCCCGATTTCTCGCGCATCAACCCGCTGGCCGGCGCCAAGCGCATCCTGTCGCTGCGCGGGCTGGGCGAGTTCGTGAAGTCGCTGCTGAAACTGGGCGCGCTCACCGCCGTCGCCTTCTACTACCTGCGCAGCCACATGCCCACCCTGAGCGGGCTGTCGGCAGCCGGGGGGATGCAGGCCGCGGGGATGATCGGGGTGATGATCTGGGAGTTACTGTTGCGCATGGGGGGGGCGCTCCTGATTATCGCCGCCGCCGACTACCTCTTCCAGCGCAAGATGTTTGAGCAGAGCATCCGCATGACCAAGCAGGAGATCAAGGAAGAGTACCGGCGCACGGAGGGGGACCCGCTGATCAAGTCGCGCCTGCGCCGCCGCCAGCAGGAGCTCGCCCGCGGCCGGATGATGGACCAGGTGGCGCGGGCCACGGTGGTGGTGACCAACCCGATTCACCTGGCCGTTGCCCTACGCTACGAGCCCTCCGAGAGTCCGGCGCCGGTGGTGGTGGCCAAGGGGCAGCGACTGATTGCCCAGCGCATCAAGGAAGAGGCGGCGCGGCATCACGTGCCGGTGGTGGAGAACGTGCCACTGGCTCGCGCCCTGTTCAAGGCGGTGGCGATCGGGCAGGCCATCCCGGCGGACCTTTACCACGCCGTCGCCGAAATCATCGCCTTTGTCTATCGCCTGTCAGGCCGCGGCGCGGCCGGGGCCGGGAGGTAAGGACCCATGGCCAGCGCTGCTGCGGCCGCGAGACGCAACCTGGCAGAGACCATCCTCCACCACAGCGACCTGCTGGTATCGGTAGGTGCGGTGATGGTGGTGGGCATGATGATCGTGCCCCTGCCGCATTGGGCGCTGGACGTGCTGCTGGTCTCCAACATCGCTCTCACCCTGACCGTGCTCCTGGTAACCGCCTACACCACGGATGCGCTGCAGTTCTCCGTATTCCCCTCGCTGCTATTGGTGACCACGCTCTTCCGGCTGGCGCTGAACATCTCGGCCACCCGCCTGATTCTGCTGCACGCCAATGCGGGCAGCGTGATCGGGGCCTTCGGCTCCTTCGTGGTGGGCGGCAACTATGTGGTGGGCCTGGTGGTGTTCATCATCCTGGTGGTCATCCAGTTCGTGGTGATCACCAATGGCGCCGGGCGTATCGCGGAGGTGGCCGCCCGCTTCACCCTGGACGCCATGCCGGGCAAGCAGATGGCGATCGACGCCGACCTGAACGCGGGGCTGATTGACGAGGCGGAGGCCCGCCGGCGACGGCAGGCGGTGGCCAAGGAGGCGGATTTCTACGGGGCCATGGATGGCGCCAGCAAGTTTGTGCGGGGGGACGCGATCGCTGCCGTGGTGATGATCCTGGTCAACGTGCTCGGCGGCTTCGTAATCGGGATGGTGCAGCGCGGGATGGACCTGGTGGCCGCCATGCAGACCTACACCCTGCTCACCGTCGGCGAGGGGCTGGTCACCCAGATCCCGGCGCTGCTGATGTCCACTGCCTCGGGCATCATCGTGACTCGCGCCTCCTCTGACGCTCCACTGGGGCGCGACCTGGCGCTGCAGTCGCTGGGGAACGCCCGGGTGCTGGTGACGGTGGCGGTGACGCTGGTGGTGATGGCGCTGGTGCCGGGACTGCCCAAGATCCCCTTCCTGGTAATCGCCGGCTGCGTGGGGATGCTGGCGGCGGCTACCCGCAAGCGGGTGCAGGTCGCTCCGGAGGGCGAGATGGAGGCGCCCGCTCCCGCGGGCACCGCCCCCGAGCAGATGATGGAAATGCTGGCGGTGGACCCCATCGAGTTGGAGATTGGCTACGGCCTGATCCCGCTGGCCGACCCCAACCAGGGCGGCAGCCTGCTGGAGCGGATCACGACACTGCGCCGGCACGTGGCGGGCGAGTTGGGCTTCATCGTGCCCCCGCTGCGCGTGCGGGACAACATGGAGTTACGGCCCAACGGCTATGCGGTGAAACTCTCCGGTGTTGAGGTGGCCCGCGGCGAGATCATCCCCCGCCAGGTGCTGGCGATGAATCCCGGCGGTGCCACCACCCCGCTGCGGGGCGTGGAAACCACCGAGCCCGCTTTCGGCCTGCCTGCGGTGTGGATCTCCGAGACCCAGAAGATCGAGGCCGAGATGGCCGGCTACAGCGTGGTGGACGCTCCGACGGTGCTCATCACCCATCTGGGCGAGATCATCCGCCGGCACGCGGGTGAGGTGCTGGGCCGCCAGGATGTGCAAGCGCTGCTCGACAACCTGCGGGCCAGCGCGCCCGCGGTGGTGGACGAGTTGGTGCCGAAACTGCTGTCCATTTCGGAGGTGCACCGCGTGCTGCAGCAGTTGCTGGAGGAGCGAGTATCCATCCGCGACCTGGCCCGCATACTCGCGCTGCTGGCCGACTATGCGCCGATCACCCACGACATCGAGCAGTTGACCGAATACGTGCGCCGGGGGCTGGGGCGGGCGATCACCGCCGCCAACGTGGGCAGCGACGGCGGGCTGGACGTCTTCACCCTTGACCCCTCGCTGGAAGAGATGCTGATCAACTCCGTGCGCCAGACCACCGCGGGCCCGCGGCCGGTGCCGGAGCCGGAGGTCGGGCGCCGGCTGCTGGCCGAAATCGCCCGGCAGGCGGAGGCGACGGCAGCCACCGGGCTATCCCCGATCCTGCTATGCAGCCCACAGGCGCGGCGTGTGGTGCGGCACTTCGTGGAGCGGGCGGTGCCCGAACTGACCGTGATTTCGCATGCCGAGGTGGCCCCCGGCACCCCGGTACGTTCGCTGGGGGTGGTCACCCTGGATGAAGCCAGGGCGGCGGCCTGATAGGAGCCCATAGATGCGCGAAAGTCATGCCTTTGCCCTGCTTGCCCCGGCCCTGGCCCTGCTGGCCTTTGGGGCCACGGGGGTGGCAGGCCTGGTGGGAGGGGTGGCGCCGGTGGCCCTGGTGGGGCGGGCGGCAGCCGCATTTTTGATCGTCCACGTTCTGGCACGAGCATGCGTCCGGGTGCTGGAGGCCGTGCCCTCGGCGGCGCCGCCGCCTGCAGCCAGGCACACGGATCCCGGGCAGGGAGTTGAAGAGCAATGATTACCGCACAGCAGTGGCAGGCATACAGGACCCGTCCCGACCAGGCGATGCGCGAGCGCCTGGTGGCAGAATACGCGCCCCTGGCGCGTTACGTGGTGGACCGGCTGGGCATCTATTCCCCCACGCTGGGGGACGAGGACCTGGTCAGCCAGGCGATCGTGGGCCTGATCGAGGCCATTGACCGCTACGACCCCGGGCGGGGGGTGAAGTTCGAGACCTACGCCTACTACCGGATCCGGGGGGCGGTGATGGATATGGTCCGGGAGATGGACCTGCTGCCCCGGTCGGTGAGAGAGAAGCAGGCAGAACTGCGCGAGGTGCAGGAGCGGTTGCTGGCGGAACTGGGGCGCCAGCCCCGGGACGAAGAACTGGCGAGCGTGCTGGGCATCACCGTGGACGAGCTGAACGCCCTGTGCCAGGACCTGGAGGCGGAATCGGTCTTCTCCCTGGACCAGGCCACCAGCGACGAGGACGGCGGCTCCATCTCCCTGGTGGACACCGTCGCGGACGAGGCGGCCGGTCCCGAGGAAGTGGTGGTGGACCAGGACCAGCGCCGGGTGCTGGCAGAGGCCATTGACGGTCTGCCGGAATCCGACCGCCAGGTGATCAGCCTCTACTACTACGAGGGCCTGACCATGAAGGAGATCGGCCAGGTGCTCGGAGTCACCGAGAGCCGCGTCTGCCAGATTCACTCCAAGGCGCTGGTCAGGCTGAAGGCCGCGGTCGCAGCCCAGGAGCAGGTGATATGCCGGTAATCCCCATCATGCCCACCCCTGCGGTGCCCCCTTCGCCCGAGGCGGCCAGGCCCGAGGAGGTGCGCGAGCGCAAGCAGCGCGAGCAGCCCCCCCGCAGGCACCCCCAGACCCACCGGCCTGCTGCCGAGTCGGCCCCTACCCAGCCCGCGCCTGCGGAGAATGGGCACATTGACTACAGGTTTTAGGGCGCAGGGTTTGGGGCCCAGGGAGATCCCCTCCCGGGGGAAAGGGGGGAGGGAGAGAGGCATCCGGGGCGCCGCAGGATTGACCACGGGCACGACCGGGTGTAGAATTCAACACGCGGTGAGCCGTTAGCTCAGTTGGTAGAGCACCGGACTTTTAATCCGGGTGTCGAAGGTTCGATCCCTTCACGGCTCACCAGAACGCAGCACGTTGTTTGCCGGAATCGTCCACCACCTGGAACGCTTTCGCCCGCACTACACCGGGGACCGAACCTGCCGCCCGCACGCTTCCGGGCCTTGCCAGCCAGAAGCAGACAAAGAGCGTCAGCCCCATCACCAGCCCACACACCGCCGCTTGGGCAAGTCCAAACGTAGTTCTTCTCATGGGGTACGCTCCTTAGTTACGATTGCGTAGCTGCCAGCAGTCCCCACGCATACCGCACGCAGTCGGTATCCAGCTCATGTCGGCTCAGCGCCAAGGGGCAGCGTGGAGCATCTGGCACGGGGCCATCTACCAGACCGGTAGCCGGGTCTATGGCCAAGGCCCGCAGGTCAAAGAGCGCGTGATGGTTCGGACAGAGAATGACCATGTTACCCTGGCCATCGCGCCCTTGGTGCTCGGCGCCTAAGGGGCGGAGATGGTGGGCCTCTGCGTATCTGCGCCCATCAGCCAACCTAAGAGCAGTGCCGCAGACTTGGCACTGACTATCGTACAGTTCCTTGAGGGCCTCGGCCTTGGCCGAATCCCTGATTATGCGGCTTACCGTTGTCTGCACCCTGGGGGGCGGTTGGCCTATGTCAAGGGCTGTCAGGTTCGGCTCGGTGTGCGGCTCGCCGGCTCCCACAGTTGAGGGTAAGCGGGAGCCAATCTCCAAGTTGAGCCTTCTGGCCTCCTCAGGTGTGACTGCGAAGTTGGTACCCCCCGCGCATGTACGACGTGCAGCGTGCCGAGCCCCAGCCTTTGCAGCTCGTCAAGTAGCAGTGGCCTCTCGACCAACTCACGGTGCTCGTAGGCAACCAACACCCGAGGCTCCCCGGAGTGCTTGTCTTCACCAAGCCAGTAGGCGGCGTCAGGCGTTGACTCGACCACAGCCGGGTCGGAGAGGATTGTCCCCGCGCCGTAGATGCCCGGGTCTTTGCCGGCCTTCCAGATGTACACACGGTGGCCGGCTCGGATGCGCTGTCTGTGAGCCAGGACTACCCAGGCGTCTACCTCAAGCTCCCGGATGGCATCCAGTATGCGGTACGTTCGGGGGTGCGCCTGGAATATCCATGTGTCGCTTGCCCCTGTGGCCTTGGGCCTCGGCCGCTTCCGCGAGGCGTCGACAGGGATACGGGCCTGCGAGCGGTCGTCTTGCCTGGTAGGGGCCGGCTCGGCTCCTGTCGTCCGAGTCATAGCGCCGCCCTCGCCCGCCCCTGTTCCGTCACTGCCCATATCCCGCGCTTGCTGCCGTCAATGTCCCCCTTGGTCACAAGGCGACAGCGCACCCAACGTACCCGGTTACTCCAGACGGTTTCGGACTTACCCTCGAGGGCGACGGCCTGCTGCTCTGCTGACAGCCCGAACTCCTGGGCAAGTTCGCGATCTATCGCCGTGCCTTCTTTGCGCACATCCAAAGTGCCGCCTCTGCGAATGAGAGCCTTGAGCAGCGGCAACTCTATTGCTGCGTGTGTGGGTAGCCCGGGTACGAGCGGGGGCTTGCGTTTGCCCCTCGGCCTGCCCTTGGCGCGCGGTTCCTGCTGAACGCGCGCGTGCTCGGGCTCTGTCGGGGCCGGCGGGTGTTCGACGGAGGTTTCTATCGTTACCTTCACCCGGTCCAGCAGGAGGCTTATGTCCCGCTTGCCCAGTTCCGTGCGCTTCATGAGCAGGCGCACCAGGCTGGCGTCCTTCTCCTCCATCATCCTGATAAGTGCCCGCTCTGCGGTCCGGTCAATGTGCAACGCCTTCCAGAGGGCCGCTATCTCGTTCTCCATGAGCTTGGCCTTGGATAGCAGACCCAGCACGTAGGCCGGTTGGAAGGGAGGCGTGCCGCCCTGTAGGGAGTGCAGCCAGGTCTCCAGGAAGCGCTTGCGGTCAAGGTCCCCAGGGGCATTGCTCTTATAGACGTGCCAGGTGTTACCGTCCGTAAGGACGCACCACTCCACCCCGGCGTTATTCGCATAGTTCACCACCTGCGAGCGCCACTTGATGTCTCCCAGGTTGGCCCCGAGCGGCTTCGCCTCCAGAAACATCTTGGGGTTGCCACCAACGAAGAGCGCATAGTCAACGGGGTTGCCCTTGCCCTTGTACTTGTACTCCCGCTGCACCTCGTCCAGGTCGTGAATATCCCACCCCAGGACCTGGAGGACGGGGTCAATGAGGGCGGCCTTGGTGTTCTCCTCGCCGATTTGCCCGTTGCGGGTGAGTAAAGATTTCACCTTGCGGAAATTGGTATCAATTGTTTCTCCCAGGTCGGCCATAGCACTCTCCCCGAGGTGCCAGTCTGGTAACCGTAACCGGTTGGGGGGACACCTATCGGTTCCCCCACATGCGTCCCCTGTTCGCCTTCATGCCCGAACGCTCCTGCCCGACAGCAGCGGCGGCATGGCAGTGGGGCTGGACAGCAGACATCCCCAGGCGCCCGGACGCTCACGCATACGGCGCTCGTGGGCGGCACCCCCCATCCATCTCCATGGCCCAATTTCGCCCCACGTGTTAACGGTTTCACGCTGAGGGTGGCGTTTCCGCGTACTCCTTACCGGCGTTGCTGCCCCATGATAGGCCTGCTGTGGGTACCAGGCACCTGATCATCAACGCCCGCGCCCGGCGCGCCCAGCGGTGGCTGGCGCGGTCGGTAGCCGCGCTATGGGCGGCAGGAGTGGCCCCCGACCAGGTGACGCTGGAGGAGGAGGCGGCCGCGCTGGTGCAGGCGACGGGGCGCGCGGTGGCAGCCGGGGCGGAGCTGGTGATCGTTGCCGGGGGAGACGGCACGCTCTCGCTGCTGGTAGACTGCCTGGCTTACCGGGAGGTGATGCTGGGGGTGCTGCCGTTGGGCACCGGCAACGACTTCGCGCGTGGGCTGGGGATTCCCATGGACCTGGAGGCGGCAGCGCGGGTGGTCGCCTCCGGGCGGCGGGTGCGGGTTTCCCTGCTGCGCGTGGACGGCGACTATGCGGTCAATACGGTGAACATCGGCGCCAACGTACACCTGGCGCGCCTGGCCCGGGGGCTGAAGCCTTACCTGGGGCGACTGGCCTATCTTTACGCAGCAGGCGAGGGGCTGGCAGCAAACCGGCGCTTCGAGGGGCGCATGGAAGCCAACGGCTGGGTGGCAGAGGGGCTGATGACGCAGTTTGGGATCGTGTCCGGTCCGGTTTATGCTGCCGGGCAGGCGGTAAACCCGGAGGCGGAGCCGGGCACCTTCCTGGCTTACGCCATACCCGCGGGGGGGCGGTGGCAGGTGACGCGCATGGTGTGGTCGCTGCGGGGCGGGCGCGACCTTGAGCGGCGGGGGGTAAAGAGCACCAGGGCCATGCGGGCGCGGATCAGCACGACCGTGCCCGAGCCGGTGGCGGTGGATGGGGAGGTGTCCGGCACGACTCCGGTGACGGTGGAGGTTGCCCGGGATGCGATTACGGTCATGGTTCCGCATGTTCCCTGAGGGGGGCGTGTGGCTGGGCCGGCGGGTGCTGCCGGCGGTGTCGCGGGAGTTAGTGGTGGGGGCGGGAGTGGGGCTGGCCGCGGGGTACCTGTTCGAGCGGCTGGCGCATGCCGTGCACCGTGGTCACCTCACCGATGTGGACACCCGGGCCCTGGACCGGCTGGCAGAGTGGCGCTCTCCCGAACGCACCCGGCTGATGCTGGCGCTGACCGACCTGGGGAGTTACCGCTGGCTGCAGGGGGTGATGGCGGGGGTGCTGGTGGGCATGTATCGCCGGCGCCGGGGGCCGCTACAGATGGCCGTGGTGTTGGCAAACGGGGCGGGCGCGTTTGCGCTGGCCGCCGTCTTCAAGCGCGTGTACCGCAGGGAGCGCCCTCCGCTGGATACCCGGCTGGTACACGAGCGTTATTACAGTTTCCCCTCTGGCCATGCCATGACCTCGCTGTGCGTCTACGGCATGGCGGCCTACCTGGTGGGGCAGCGGGGGGTGCCGGTCCGGGTGCGGGTGGCAGTGCTCGGGGCCTCGGGGGTGCTGGTGCTGAGCATCGGCTTCAGCCGGGTGTACCTGGGGGCGCACTACCCGACCGACGTGGCGGCCGGGTACCTGGCGGGGGTGCCGTGGCTGGCCTCCGGGGTGGCGGCGGTAAAGACGTTGCGGCGGTTGCGGGTGCTGGCGACGGCACCGCCACACGTGCGCCGGGCGCCGTGGCTTAGCAGAGCCCCTGGATTACTGCCAACTCGGCCGGGCTGGGCTGGGGGCGCACCACCTCGAAGCCCCGGACCACGAGGCGGAATCGCGGCCTTTTGGCAACGAATCCGCGCTCGCGCAGGGCGGTGAGAGCGCGGCTGCACTCCACCGGGTGCGCGCGCACCAGGGTAGCCCAATCGGAAAGCCGCATAGGGTAGTCGAGCAGATAGCCATCCTCGACCTGCTTGCCGGTGTAGGCCGCGAGGTGCTCCAGCAAGGCGGCCATGCGGTCCACCACCAGGCCCCGCTGGAGACGCAGCCGGTCGTGGTCGCGCAGTACCTGGTTCACCAGGGCGGGCAGCACACGCTGGCTAAGCACGGGATCGGTTTGCTGCAGGTCCAGATAGTCGGCGAAGGGCACCACGCCCAGGGTGGTGTTGCCAATGCTGCGCAGGGATTCGGGCCACTTGCCGGGGACCAGCGAGTAGAGCAGGATTTCGCCGCCCCAGCGCAACTGCACCAGATCCTCGCCCCGGGGCTTGCTGGGATCGTCCACAAAGAAGTAGGCGGCGCCAGAGAGGATGACGGTGGGCCCGTCCACAGGATCGTGCTTGCGAAAAATGAGTTCACCGTGGTGGCAATGGCGGTGGAACCCGGGGTCGCGCAGGCGTCGGGCCTGGGCGTCGGCCAGATCATGCCAGTCGGAGGGGGGGGTCGTGAACCGGGACGTCATACGCCTCCATTTCTACCGCAAGAAGCAAGCGGATAAACCCTCGCTCCTGCAGACGGCCCCCCTGGCCGCGCCGGGGACGGCGGCGCATGCGGCATATGCTTCTCCGGGGGACCGCGCAGTCCCTGCCCAAAGTGGGCATCGGGGGGCGGAGGGGGCAAAGGGTTCCCTGTGCGGACCGTAGAATCAGACGCCCGATACTCAAGCGACGTTACAGGAGGACGGTGGTGGCGATCAAGACGCTATTCCTGACCGGGGGTGAGATCCACGACTGGCAGGGTGTGGGCGAGGTGGTGGAGCCGGTGCTGCGGCAGGCGGGCGACTTTGAGGTGACCCGGGTGATGAACGACCTGACGGTGCTGGAGGGCGACGGCCTGGCCCCTTATGACCTGCTGGTGTTTTACTACACGGTGGGCAGCATCAGTGATGCGCAGAAGAACGGGCTGCTGGGCTGGCTGGCGACCGGCAAGGGTTTCGCCGGCTTTCACTCGGCCGCGGACTCGTTTCGCGACTGCCCGGAGTACCGGGCGATGGTGGGGGGCTGGTTCATCACCCACCCACGCTACCGGCAGTACCAGGTAAGCGTGGTGGACGCGGAGGACCCAATCACCCGGGGCATGGACGAGTTCCTGGTCACCGACGAGCAGTACATTACCGACTATGACCCCCGCAACCGGGTGCTCGCCTCGGCGCTGTGGAAGGGTCAAGCAATGCCGGTGGTGTGGACCAAAGAATGGGGCAAGGGCCGGGTGTTCTACCTGGCGCTGGGGCACGATGCTAACGCCTGCCGAAACGAGCACTTCCAGACGCTGCTGGTACGGGGGGCGAAGTGGGCGGCCGGGAGGTAGCGGGCGCGGTTTTCAGGGTTGCGGGCGGGGTAGATATGCTGAAGCGACGACGGCACCTGCTGGGCGCCGTCGCCCCGTGGGCGGGGCGGGTTCGCCTTGCCAATGCGTGGCATCCCTGGTACAATGCCTCCGTCAGGCTGAGGAGGGTTTCATGGCTGTTCTGACACCCGTACTGGTCGGGTTGAACCTGGTGGTGAGCATCGCCCTGATCGCTGTAACCGCAGTGCAGACCACCAAGAGTGAGCGCGGCTCCGGCGGCAGCATGGGGTGGGGGATCATCGGCGGCAAGTCGCAGTCCAGTATTCATACGCGCTGGGGCATAGAGGAGCATCTCAACCGCATCACCAGCGTGCTCGCGATCGCGTTCCTGGTCACCGCGGCCCTGGCCGCGGTGGCGGTGATGAACCGCTGACCTTGGGTTAGCCTGCAGGAGTGGTGGAATTGGTAGACACGCCAGGTTGAGGGCCTGGTGAGCGTAAAAGCTCATGTGGGTTCAACTCCCGCCTCCTGCACCACAGAATTGAGCAACGGCAGGCCTTTCGGCCTGCCGTTCTTGCTTAGGGTTCGGGTCGAGGGTAGGGGAAGGGCGGCCAGGGACGGCCGCCCTTACTTCATGGCCACCACCCAGAGGATGCGGGCGTCCTGGGGGCTGAGGTTGGTCCAGGCATTGGGGATGTCGTTTTCCAGGTAGATGCTGTCACCGGGGTAGAGCAGGCGAGTCTTGCCGGCCACCTCCACCTCCAGTTGACCTTCCAGCACCAGCCCGAACTCGACTCCCTTGCGCAGGGAGAAGTGTTTGTTGAGGGTAACGCCTGGGGGCATGATCACCACTACCGGTTCCAGGTCGCCGGCGACGTCCACCTCACGTAGGCTTTCCACGTACACCGGGCGGCGGCGGCTGCCCGAGATCTGGGTGCGCGGGCGGTCCTTCTCACGCATGATGCTGACCGTGTCCTGGGGCAACTCCCGGCCTCCAAGCAGCGGCCCCATGTTGAGTTCGAGTTCACGGGCAAGGCTGAAGAGGTTGGTCAGGGAGAGCGCGATCAGCCCGTTCTCGGCCTGGGACACGGTGCTCGGCGTAACCCCCAACAGGTCGCCCAACTCGGCCTGGGAGAGGCCGCGCTTGAGGCGGGCGGAGCGGATCAACTTGCCCAGGCGCACCAACTCGCGCTTGCTGTCAGCAACCAGGCGCAGTTTGGTGCCGGCGGGTTCGTAGCGCTGGGGGGCCTCCGCCTCGGCGCCCAGGGCTCTCCCTTCGGCCTTCACCACCTGCAGGGTATAACTGCCGTCCTGCCGGGCGAGGTCGATGGCCACCTGGGTGACGTGTTTGAGGTTGGCCCGGAAGGGCCCGGAATGCGCCTCCTTTTCGAGCACCCAGTAGGCAATAGTCTTCAGGTCATAGAGGCGGGGGCAGGCGTAGGTGAAGAAGCGGTAGGCGCGGGTGCTGTCGGCCCACAGGTCCTGCATGCCGGTGAGGCTGTCGAAAACGTAGCGGGCACCCACGCCAGCCTTGCCCTCGATTTCATTGATAGCCTGAGTGAATTCGGTGATGTCAGCCGGGCTGGTGACCCGCACCACGTGGGCCAGGTCCCTGGCAGCCGGCTTGTCGTAGAAGCGGGCAAAGACCGGGTCGCCGTGGCCCTTGCCGTCAGTGAAGCAGTCCACCAGGATGAACTTGGGCCCGGCAAACAGGTCACCAAGTTTCTCCCGCATGGTCACCGGCGAATGGTTGAAGGAGACGTAGACGACCGTGCAACCTTCTTTCAGGCTGCTTTCCAGGAAGGCGCGGGTGAAGGCCTCCACCCGTGTGCCCGCGTCCACCTCCCACACCACGTTTTCCCCGATGCGCAACTGGCCCAACAACTGGTCCAGCCAGGGCACACCGGTGCTCACCAGGCTCTCTCGCATGCGCAACCCCTTACCCGCAGCACAACTGGCTAAGGATACCGCGGGAGGAGGCGGATTTCAAGGCGAACGAGAGGGACAGGCACTCGGCATTGACACCGGGCATTGGACAAGCGGGCGTGGGACGGGATCGAAGCCACCCGCAAGGCGGTGCAGTCCACACCGGAGGCCTTGGGGTGCTGACCCTCGAAAGGAAGAAGCAGACCGTCTGGGAGATTGCCATGTCGGAGATTGCGCGGCCCGAACGTTCGCTGACCGCCCTGGCACCCACCTTCTGCGCGCTGCTGGGCCTGCCGCAGCCGCCCACCATGCCCGACCGGCCGCTGGCGCCGGTGTTGGATGACCTGGGGCGGGTGGAACGCCTGCTCGTGCTCCTGGTGGATGCGCTGGGGGTGGAGACCTGGATGCGCCACCGGGCGCGCATGCCCTTCGTGAGCGCGCTGTTTGCCCGGCGGCTGATCCCGCTGGAGAGCGTGATCCCCACCATCACCCCGGTGTGCTTTGCCACCATCGCCTCGGGCGTGCAGCCCGCCATCCACCAGGTGGCCGACCGGCAAGGGGCGTTCGCGGTGCCCACCATCTTCACGGTGCTGGGGCAGGCCGGAGTGGACCACTGCGTGGTGGGGAGGGCCAAGAGCAGCGCCAACCTGCTCTACGCGCGCTTTGCGACGCGCAGCCGCATCGCCCGCTCGAACCTGGACAACCGGGTGGAGGAACTGGTACGCGACGAGTTGCGGCTGGGGCGGGCGCGCTTCCTTTTCTGCCAGTTGCTCGACGTGGACAGCGCCGGGCACGCGGGCGGGCCGAGCGGACCAGAGTCGGCCGAGGCCTGCACCGGCACCGATGCCCGGGCGGCGCGCATCTTCGCCGTTGCCGGGGAGGCGGGCTATGCCTCCCTGCTCATTGCCGACCACGGGCAGCACGACACCGGTCGGGACGGAGGCGTCCGTGGCGCGCATAACGGGGTGACCTACCCCGGCGACCTGGTGGTGCCGTGCACCTGGAGGTAGGCGCGACGGAGTGGAGTGGTAGAGCGGTGAGTGGTGAGTGGTGGGGGAGGTGCTGGTCACCGGGGAAGCAGGGCCTTAGACCGCAGAGTACTCATGGCCCGGCGCTCGAACCTCACCCCCCGGCCCCCTCTCCGCCAGCAGAGAGGGGGAGAACAGGCATAGGTTAGTCTACTTTCAGTCACCCGAAACCGGAGACCCGAAACCCGAAAACTTGGAGGACCACATGAACGTTGTAGTAATCGTCACCGATAGCCTGAGGGCTGATCACACGGGGTACATGAACCTGGGGGGCAGGGCGCAGACGCCCAACCTCGACCGGCTGGCTGCAGAGGGGACGGTGTTCGAGCACTATTACCCCGAGGGATTGCCTACCCTGCCCGTGCGGACAGCCTGGTGGACCGGCCTCTGGGGCTTCCCGGTGCACGGCTGGCGGCCCTTCCAGTTGAGCGATGTGCTGCTGGCCGAGGTGCTCTGGGACAAGGGGTACACCTCGGCGCTGGTAGCCGACACCTACCACCTGCACAAGCCGGTTTACGGCGCGGGGCGGGGGTTTGATACCGTGCGCTGGATCCGCGGGCAGGAGTACGACCCCTGGATCGTGGACGTGCCCGTGGACCTGGACGCCAGCCCCCACCACCGGCTGCGGGGTGACGAGTCTGACCGGCACTGGCGGCCGCTGTTCGAGCAGAGCCTGCGCAACGAGACCGCCTTCAAGCAAGAGAGTGACTACTTCGTGGCCCGCACCACCACGGCCGCCATCGAGTGGCTGGAGCGGGTCACCCAGCAGCAGCGCGACCGCCTGTTCCTATGGGTGGACTGCTTTGACCCGCACGAGGCCTGGAATCCGCCCGAGCCCTACTGGAGCATGTACAAGCCCGCCGGCTATCAGGGAGCGGAAATCACAGACCCGGTGCCCGGCCCGGTGGCAGGCTACATGACCCCCGAGGAGGTGGAGCGCACGCGCACCCTCTATGCGGGCGAGGTGACCCTGGTAGACCGCTGGGTAGGGAAACTACTCGACCGCTTGCGGGAACTGGGGCTCTTCGACAACACCCTGATCGTGCACGTGAGCGACCACGGGGAACCCTTTGGCGAGCATGGCATCATCCGCAAGGCGATGCCCCTCAACTACGAGGAGTTGGTGCGCTCGCCGCTCGTCATCCGCCACCCACAGGGGGTGGGCGCGGGCCGGCGCGTGAGCGCCCTGGTGCAGAGCGTGGACCTGATGCCCACCATTCTCGACTTCCTGGGAATACCGCCCGTGCTCGAGCAGCAGTACCGGGCACCCGCCAAGGATCTTTTCCCCCAGGACATGGTTGCCGACCGCAAGGTGGTGGAGATGGAAGGGGAAAGTCTGCTGCCGCTGATGGCGGGGAGCAAGCCGGCCCTGCGCGACTTCGCCTATATCGGCCACTACGGCCGGTCGTGGACCATCCGCACCCACGAATGGTCGTTCCACCTGTTCCTGACCACCGGGGAGCGCCGGCTCTTCGACCTAAAGGCCGACCCGGGCGAGCAGCACGACGTGCTGGCTGACCACCAGCCGATCGCTCGTAACCTCGAACTCGAGGTGCGGCGGCTGGTGGACCAGGTGCGGCGGAAGCGGGGGATCGTGGAGTAGGCGGATCCGAGACCACACCGGTGCTGCCGCGGGCGGCGCGGCTGGGGCCAACGAAGATGCGGCAGCCGCGAGCGCTCCGCAGGACTCCCGGCGGGCCCGACCGAACCTCAGCAGCGCACCAGAGGCGGGAGGTAGAGCACATGGGATACTTGTCCGTGCAGGAGCGCGACCGGCGCCTGGCCCGGCTGCGGGAGATTATGGCGGAGAAGGGCCTGGACCTGGCGCTGGTCTACTACGACGAGTTCAACATCGGCAACGGCTGGTATCTCACCGGCTGGTGCCCGCAGTTCGAGAGCGGGGCGGTGCTGGTGCCCATGACGGGCGAGCCCATGATCCTGGGCGGGCCGGAGAGCGAGCCCTTTGCCAAGTTGGACAGCGCGATCACCGAGACCCGCAACTTTCCTGTCTTTATGGTCCCCGACGAGGAGTATCCGAATGCCGTCATCACCGACTTTGGGGCGCTTTTCGCCGAATTGCGGGCGGCTCTGGGCAAGATCGCCCGGGTGGGGCTGGTGGGGGCGGGGCGGATGCCAGCCGACTGCTACCGGCAGATCGGGGAGGGGTTCGCGGGGGTGGAGTTGGTGGACATCACCGACGAGTTCGTCGCCCTGCGCTACCTCAAATCACCGTGGGAGTTGTCCTGCATCCGGGAGGCCTTTGGGCTGGCGGACGAGTGCTACCGGGCAATGAAGGGCAAGATCGCGGCGGGCGTTTCGGAGATCGAGGTGGCGGCCGCCGGCGAGTATGCCGCGCGCAGCCGGGGGGCGAGCGGATTCGGCTTCACCGCGATCGTGGGCAGCGGGCCACGCTCCAACGCGGTGGTGCCTACCGCCAGCAGCAAGCGGCTGGCCGCCGGCGAGATGGTGCTGGTGGGGATGGCGCCCAAGGTGAGCGGCTACGCGGGGGTGATGGGCGACGTGCTGCCGGTGTCGGGAGAGTACACGGAGGCGCAGAAGGAATGCGTGCGCCACCTGCGCGAGGCCTTTCGCCTGACCCGGGAGCAACTGGTGGTGGGGCGGCGAGGGCGGGAGATTGACGCCCCGGCGCGCGCCTACTTCGCCAGGCACGGCTTCGAGCAGTACCTGGTCTGCCCCTTTGCCCACACCATCGGGTTGCACGAGGCCGAGGCGCCGTTCTTCGGGCCGGGCAGCGACGACGTGCTGCAGCCGGGGATGGCGGTGTGCGTGGACGTGTCCTTCTTCGGACATCCGGAGTTCAACGGGGTGCGCATCGAGACCGGCTACGAGATCACCGCGGCGGGGGCGGTGCCCTTCAGCCCGATGATGGACCGGCTGTTCGCGAGCGAGGTGTGAACATGGACTGGGCCAACCGGCGCGCCCGCCTGTACTGGTATGACCAGTACGCCCTGAATAAGCAGGAAACCGCCTTCGCCCGCTACGACCCCGACCGTATTGCCGCGGAACTGGCGGGGGTGGGGGCGGACATCGTGGCCGTCTATGCGGCCAATCAGTACGGCATCGCGTACTATCCGAGCAAAATCCTGCCCCAGCACCCCAACCTGCACGGCAAGGACTATGTAGGCGAGGTGATGGGCCGGCTGCAGAGCATGGGCAAGCGGGTCATTCTGTATATCAACTGGCTGGACTCCAAGCATCCGGAATGGAACGTGGTGCCGCTGGGCTCCGATCCCGCGCTGGCGCGGGCGCCGCAGCCGCTGGCCTCTTGGGCCGACCCGGGGGACCCCGGGCGGCGGGTGCAAGCGCTGGCGGGCGGGGCGTGGCAGGTGCCCTGCCCCAACTCGCCGCGGGCCGAGCAGGTGGTGGAGATCGCCCGCGAAATCTGCGACCGCTACCAGCCCGACGGCTTTCACCTGGACATGTTTTGCATTGGCGAGGTGTGTGTGTGCCAGTGGTGCCGCCCCACGTTGGAGCGCATCTGCGGCACCACCGAGATCACCCGGGAGGCCATCCAGGAGCACTGGCGGGAGTTCATTGACTGGCGCTGTGCGCGCAGCGCGGCGGTGATCGCAGCAGTCTCCGCGGTGCTCGCGGAGCGCGGGATCGTCCCCTGCCACAACCCCTTCGCCCCGCTTTACGTGCCAGCCATCTGGGGGCAGGACGAAGCCTGGCTCCCGTCGCTCGGGGTCTTCCTCTCCGAGTGCTTTGACCGCTTCATGTCCCCCTCCAGCGACCTGAACTCGACCAGCATCAACACCCGCTGGCAGCACGGGGTGGGCAAGCCGGCCTGGACCTTGCTCACCCAGCATCCGGTGCACTACGCCCACACGCCCATCTCCAGGGCCTTGTGGGAGATCTGTGCGGCCGCCTGTAAGGCCAATGGGTGCAAGGCCTTCGGCCCGTGCGGGGTGGGCGCCCGCCCCGACACCACCACCCATCCCGAGATGCTGGCGGCGGTGAAGCACGGGTTCGACTGCTACATGCAGGATGCCGACCTGGAGGCCGGGGCGCGGTCGGTCGCCAGGATTGCGCTCATTTTCTCCTGGGCCACCCGCAAGTACTACGGCCAAGGCGACCAACGCTGGCTGCAGGAATTCGCGGGGTGGGCACGGCTGCTCATTGAGGAGCACTTGCCCTACGACATCGTGGCCGCGGAGCGACTGGGGGAGGTGGACCTGGCCCAGTACGACCTGGTGATCCTGCCCAACTGCGCCAACCTGGGGAACGAGACCTGCAGGGTGCTGGAGGGTTACGTGCGAGGTGGGGGGCGGCTGCTGGCCACGGCCCAGACCTCGCTCTGGGACGAGCGGGACAACCGCCGGTCCGACCTGGGCCTGGCGGATACCCTGGGCGTGTCGTGGCAGGGGTCGGTCGAGGGGCACTTTGCCATCGAGACGGCGGGCGAGCCGGGGCCGGCCTCGGGGAACTTCGAGCAGGTGGCAGGCCGGGGCCGGATCGTCGCCCGGCGAGTGGAGGTGGACCCGGCAGGGTCGGTCTCCGGCAGCAAGGACCCGCTACCCGTGGCCCCGGGCGCGTGGCCGGTGGTGGTCGCCAACTCATGGGGGAAGGGGCAGACACGCTACCTGGCCTTTGACGTCGGCCGCTTCTTCGACCTCCACGGCGACGCGCACATCGGGGCCTGGATGACGGAACAGGTGGACACGCTCCTGCCCGGCCGGCAGATCACGGTGAGCGCCCCCCGCACGGTGGAGGCCACGGTCTGGCGGCAGGAGGCCCCCGAGCGCACCATCATCCACCTGGCCAACCGCACGGTAGCCTGGACCATGCCCACCGACGCCCGGCAGATCACCGAGATCATCCCCGTGCACGACGTGGAGGTGGCTCTGGACGCCCCCTATCCCGAGTGTGCGGTAACCGGGCGCCAGGCCCAGGTGAGTGCGCGCCGGGAGGGTGGCCGGCTGATCGTGCGGGTGCCAGTGCTGGGCTCCTACGCCGCCATCGTGATCGCCCCCGGACGGGAGGGGTAAGGTGGACGTCAGCCAACTGCCCATGGGTGCGGCCCCCGAGCCGGTGACCTACCCCCATTTCCCCGGCCGGCAGTACGCCTTCATCTGGCGTAACTGGCCGCTGGTGCCCGCCGCCCGGCTGGCCGAGGTGCTGGGGGCGCGCCGGGAGCAGGTCGCAGAAATCGCGGGCCTGATGGGCCTGGGTGAGCAGCCCCCGCTCCCCCACCTGCGGCGCGGTTACGTCACCATCGTCCGCCGCAACTGGCACCTCCTGCCCTACGCGCAACTGATGGCCCTCTTGGGCTGGACGATCGAGGAGATGGACTACGCCCTGCGCGAGGGTGACGGCCTGTTCTGGTGGATGGGGTGCTACAAGCCCCGCCTGGAGCCGCTGCACTATCACCCTCCCACAGAGGATGAGCGAGCGCGGGCCGCGGCGCTGGGCAAGATTGCCCGGGAGGCCCTCGGGACCGGCTTCGAGCGATGGGAGGAGCCCCCGTTCGCCTTCATGGAGCGCCTGGCGCAGGCGCCCGACCGGCCTGCCCCGCCTTCCCCGGGTACCTTTTCGCCCACCTACTGCTACTCGTACTTCGGCTCGTTCCGCAACCCGCTTGCCGACGGCGACGAATCGTATCCCCAGGGCTACCTGGCGCAACTCGCCGCCCGGGGGGTGCAGGGCATCTGGCTGCACGAGCCGCTCTACCACCTGGCGCCCTTCCCCTGGGACGAGGCGTTGAGCGCGCGCCGGGATGAGTATCTGCGCAACCTGCAGGCGCTGGTGGCCCGCGCGAAGCGGCTGGGGATGGGGGTTTACCTCTACCTGAACGAGCCGCGGCCGATGCCGCTCACTTTCTTCGAGAAGTATCCTGGGCTGAAGGGGGTGACCGACGAAGCCGCGCTGCACGGCCAGCAGGCCACCGTGTGCACGAGCGTGCCCCAGGTGCAGCGCTACCTGCGGGAGGGGGTGGCCAGCTTGTGCGCCGCGGTGCCGGACCTGGCGGGCATTTTCACCATCACCGCCTCCGAGAGTTACACCAACTGCTGGTCCCACCACGACGCCAGGGAATGCCCCCGGTGTGCTGGACGCCCCCCCGAGGAGGTCATTGCCGAGGTCAACGGCCTGCTGCACCAGGGCATCCGCGAGGCCGGGAGCGAGTGCCGGCTGATCGTGTGGGACTGGGGATGGCGGGACGAGTGGGCGCCGGGGATCATCTCCCGCCTGCCGGACGACGCCTGGTTCATGAGCGTGAGCGAGTGGAGCATGCCCATCAATCGGGGTGGGGTGGAGAGCGCGATCGGAGAGTACTCGCTCTCGGTGGTGGGCCCCGGCCCCCGGGCCACCCGGCACTGGCAGTTGGCGCGGGAACGGGGGCTGAGGATCATGGCCAAGGTGCAGGCGGGCACCACCTGGGAACTGGCGGCGGTGCCCTACCTGCCGGTGGTGGCGACGGTGGCCCGGCATGCCGCTGCCCTGCGCCAGGCCGGGGTGGACGGGCTGATGCTCAGTTGGACCCTGGGGGGCTACCCGTCGCCTGGCATGGAGGTGATCGCCGCGGTGGGGCAGCCGGGGGCGCCCTCCCCGGAGCAGGCGCTGCACACGGTCGCCGCCCGGCACTTCGGCGCGGCGGCGCCGGCCGTGGTAGAGGCCTGGTTAGCCTGCAGCGAGACCTTTGCCGAGTACCCCTTCTCCTGCGGCTCGCTTTACCAGAGCCCAGCCCAGATGGGGCCGGCCAACCTGCTCTGGGGCGAGGACACGGGCTACGGCAAGATCGGCATCTCGGCTTTTGGCCATCCCCTGGACGGCCTGGAGGCCTGGTGCACTATCTATCCGCCCGAGGTCTTCGCTGGGCAATATGCCAGGGTCGCCGAGGGCTTTGACCGGGCGCTGGCGGCGCTGCGCGAGCGGGTGGTCCGGCTGCGCCTGGAGCCGCCGCAGGCGCGGGCCCTGGAGCAGGAAATGGGAATCATCGAGGCCTCGGCCCTGCATTTCCATAGCATCGCCAACCAGGTGCGTTTCGTGCTGGCGCGCCGTGCCCTGGACGCGGCGACTGCGCCTGATGCGGCCGCTCGGCTGATCGCCCGGCTGGAGGCCATCCTGCAGGATGAGATCCTCCTCGCCGGCCGCCTGCACGCCCTGCAGCGGCGCGATTCCCGGCTGGGGTACGAGGCGGCCTGCCAGTACTTCTACCTGCCCGTGGACCTGGCGGAGAAGGTGGTCGGCTGCCACGACCTGTTGGAGCGCTGGCTACCTGCGCAGCGGCGCCGGCATGGGGTGAGCGAGCCATGAGCGAGATCACGGTAGTGCTCGGCTTCGACATGGAGACGGATGTGGGTAGTTTCACCTGGGGCTACGAGGGGGTCAAGCACGGCACGCCGGTGATCCTGGACCTGCTGGCGCGGCAGGGCATCACCGCCACCTTCTTTTTCACCGGGGACTGCGCCCGTAAGCACCCCGGGGTGGTGCAGGCGGTGCGGAGTGCCGGGCATGAGATCGGCACGCACACGCTCTTCCATGAGACAGTGGGCGACCCGCTGTTCGAAATCGCGGGGATGACCCCCATCCTGCCGGAGGAGGTGCCGCTGCGCCTGCGGCTGGCCACGGAGTGGGTGCAGGAGGTGGCGGGAGTGCGGCCGGTGTCGTTCCGGGCGCCCCGGCTATTCGGGTCCACGGCCATGGTCAACGCCCTGGAGGCGCTGGGCTACGTGGCAGACGCCTCTTACCCCATGTACTACTACCGGGAGCGACTGGGGCCTTACCACCCGAGCCGGGAGGACTGGACTCAGCCGGGTGACTTGCGCATCGTCGAGTTACCGAACTTTGCCGACCTGGCCATGGAATCGCAGGACCCCTACGGCCGGGACCGTGACCAGTGGCCGCTCTTCCGCACGGAGGGGGCGGGGGCGCTGCTGGAGCACATTGACGGCTTCCTGGGCTATTGCCGGGAGCGCGCGGTGGCGCCCTTCCTGTGCTTCTACTTCCATCCCTGGGAGTTCCACCCCATGCCGCAGGGTGATATTCGCTTCGGCGAGGGGAGCATACGGCCAGACCCCTTCATCGTGAAGAACTGCGGCCCCTACGCGGCAAAGCAGCTGGACTTGCTCATCGGCGGCCTGCGGGAGCGGGGGGCGCGTTTCCTGCAGGCATGCGCCGCAGCAAAGGAGACCTGAGATGTGGCTTGTCCCCGACCGGGAGTATCATGAGCGCATGCTCGCCTTCCAGCGCAACATCCGGGCGGCGGGGCTGGACGCGGCCCTGGTGCACTCCAATGAGGCGGATTTTGCCAACGTGCGCTACCTCACGGAGTACTGGCCTACCTTCGAGTCGGCGGGCGTTTTCGTGCCCGCCAAGGGCGAGCCGGTGCTGATCATCGGCCCGGAGAGCGAGGCCTACGCTCAAACCCGCAGCAAGATCCCCCGCATCATGAAGATGGTGCAGTACCGGGAATCGGCCGAGCCCGAGTACCCCGGGATCCCGGTCGCCCACTACCCCGACGTGGTGAAGGCAGCCATGGGCGGCGCCCGCCTGCGCCGGCTGGGGCTGGTGGGCAGTGCGGTGATGCCCCTGCCGGTCTACCAGGCGCTGTGCGAAGAACTGCCGGGGGTGGAGTTGGTGAAAGCCGACGACACCCTGATCGGGCTGCGTATCATCAAGAGCCAGGCGGAGATCGCGCTCATGCGCAAGGCCTACCGCATCAGCGAGCAGGCGATCGACGCTATCCTGGGCGAAATCCGGCCGGGCATGACCGAGTTGCAGGTGGTAGGTATCGCACAGCGAGAGATCTACCGTCACGGCGGGGAGTACGAGGGGCACGCCCTGTACTGCTTCTGCGGCCGGGCCACCAAGCATGCCATCTCCCGGCCCACCCACAACCGCATCAAGCGAAACGAGGTGATCCAACTCAACATCGGCGCCCGGGTGGGCGGTTACAGCAGCAGCGTGGGCCTGCCCATTTCCATCGGCCCGCTGCCGGCGCGCAAGCAGCGCCTGGTGGAGTTCGGCCTGGAGGCCCACCTGGAAACCTTGCGCCTGCTGCATGCGGGTAAGCCGGCGGCGGAGGTGGTGGCGGAGTACGAGGCCTTCGTGGCGCGACGGGGCTTCAGCCAGTACCTGCTCTACGGCCCCTGCCACGGGATCGGGATGATGGAGGTGGAGCGTCCCTGGATGGAATCCAGCAGCGACTATGCGCTCGCCCCCAACATGACCTTCCAGGTGGATACCTTCTTCTACGACCGTGACTTTGGTCTGCGCTGGGAGAACGGGGTGCGCATCACCGAGAGTGGGGTAGAGCGGCTATCACACAGGTTCATGCGGCTGGTGGAGTTGTAGGGGTGGCGGGCCGCCACTCCCAGAGGGCGTGCCGGCAGGCGAGCCTGTAGGGCGGGCTCCGCTGCCCGCCTGACGCCTGTCGGCACGGCTCGGTGGCTTCCTGGCGCTACAGTCGAGGACACGGCCCCTCCCCAGCCCTCTTCCGGGGAGAGAGGGCATATGCCTTCCCGTGTGCCTTACCGCAGCCGCCTTTCGCCTCTCACTTTTCCTCTCGCTTGACAACAGTAAGCGCCGCCGATAAACTGGCGTCATTAGTGCCACTAAACCTAACAGCCCATCAGTACGGCTGATGAAAGCGGTGGCGTGGCCCCCACTCGAGGAGGAAGAGGAGTTGATTACCGACCTACCCCTGAGCCAGGACAAGTCGCCCTGGGCCATGGCACAGGCGCAATTGGACAAGGCGGCGGCGGTGCTGGACCTGGACCCGGCGGTGCACGCCATTCTGCGCGAGCCCATGCGCGAGTTGCACGTTTCGCTGCCGGTGACCATGGATGACGGTTCGGTGAAAGTCTTCAAAGGCTTCCGCGTGCAGCACAACGACGCGCGAGGCCCGGCCAAAGGGGGAATCCGCTTCCACCCCGCGGAGACGATTGATACCATCCGCGCCCTTGCCTCCTGGATGACCTGGAAATGCTCGCTGGCTGATATCCCCCTGGGCGGGGGCAAAGGTGGGGTGGTATGCAACCCCAAGGCAATGTCACGCCCTGAGTTGGAGCGGCTGTCCCGGGCCTATATTGATGCGGTGTACCAGATTCTGGGGCCGGACATGGATATTCCCGCCCCGGACGTCTACACCGATCCTCAGATTATGGCCTGGATGATGGATGAGTTCTCGAAACTGACAGGCCACTACTGCCCCGGGGTGATCACGGGCAAGCCGCTGGCCTTGGGCGGGTCGCTGGGGCGGGGCGACGCCACCGCTCGCGGGGCGGTCTATTGCATCCGAGAGGCCTGCAACCACCTGAACCTGGACCCCAAGGGAGCCACGGTCGCGATCCAGGGCTTTGGGAACGCGGGCTCGTTTGCGGCAGTGCTGATCGAGGAGTTGTTGGGTGCAAAGGTGGTGGCCATCAGCGACTCCAAGGGCGGTGTGAAGAATATGACGGAGGGCATCTGCGGTGCGGCCGCCTGCAAGCACAAGGTGGAAAGCGGCTGTGTGCAGGGCCTGCCAGGCACCGAGCCCTGTAGTAACGAGGAGTTGCTGACCCTGCCGGTGGACATCCTGATCCCAGCCGCCCTGGAGCGGGTGATCACCGCGGACAATGCCGAGCAGGTGAAGGCCAAGATCGTGGCCGAGGCGGCGAACGGCCCCACCACCCCCGAGGCCGACACTATCCTCCACGAGAAGGGCGTCTTCCTGCTCCCGGACTTCCTGTGCAACGCAGGCGGGGTGATCGTGTCTTACTTCGAGACGGTACAGAACCGCCAGTCCTACTACTGGGACGAGCAGGAAGTGCACGAGCGGCTGGACCGCAAGATGACCAAGTCTTTCCACGACGTGCTCACGGTAGCCCAGGAGCGGGCCATAGACATGCGCACCGCCGCCTATCTAGTGGCGGTCGGCAGAGTGGCCGAGGTGATGCGCCTGCGCGGGTGGACGAGATAGGAAAGGATGGAGATGGACCAGGCAGTCGTGGCCCACAATGGCGTGGGCACCCAGGCGACGCCAGTTGCCGGCGAGGACCTGCGAATCTTCCGCAACCTCACCCGCAGTCTGGCCAGCGATGCGCTCGCGGCGCTGAACGAACTGGAGATGTGGTGCACCGATGCCCGCCAGTTGGAGCAGTGCCACCTGGTGCGACACTATCTGGACTACTTGCGCCGCCTCTGTGACGGCAAGGTCTAAGCGGGGTCTCCTGTCGCGGGTTGACCGGCAGCGGGTCGGACAAGGGCGTCCTGCCCGCCTGGACGGGCCCTGGGGCCCGGCACCCGCGGCGCGCATAAGGCTCCCCTCCAGGTGCTGGGGAGCCTTAACGCGTCTGCTATACTGGGCACGGAGGGATGGATGGGGCACATCGTCTCGGCCAGCCGGCGCACCGACATCCCCGCGTTTCACAGCGACTGGTTCATGCGCCGGGTAGCCCAGAGGTGGGCCTGGTCAGTCAACCCCTTCAGCGGATGCGCCAGGCGGGTGTCATTGGCACCCGAGCAAGTGGCAGCCATCGTCTTTTGGTCCAAAGACTATCGGCCCCTGCTGCCGCACCTTGATGCCCTGGATGCCGCTGGTTACCGCACACTCTTCCATTTCACTATCACCGGGTTGCCCCGATCGCTCGAGCCCAAGGTGCCCGAGACCGGGGCCGCCCTGGAGACCATGGTCGCGCTCTCCCGGCGTTATGGCCCGGAGCGCGTGCTCTGGCGTTTTGACCCGATTGTGCTTAGTACGCACATTGACGCCGGGGAGACGCTTGCCCGCTTCAGGAGGCTAGCCGGGCGGCTGGAGGGGGTGGTAACGGGCTGCTACATCAGTTTCGTGGCCACCTATGCCAAGACCACGCGTAACCTGGCAGAGCGCGGCATCGAAATCCTGCCCGCCGACCGAGAGGCCAGGCTGGCACTGGCCGCCGCCGTGGTGGCCGCGGGCCGGGAGCATGGGATCGTGGTGCGCACCTGCTGTGGGGACGAATTGCTGGCAGCCGGTGCCGAGAAGGCGCACTGCATCGACGCAGGGATGATCAACCGCCTCTTCGGGGCGGTGACCGACGCCGGCCCTCGCCCTACCCGGCGGAACTGTGGGTGTTCGGCAAGCCAAGACATCGGGGCCTATGACACCTGCCGGCATGCCTGCACCTACTGCTATGCCTGCACCAGCCCGGGGAAGGCGCGGGCGATGCCGGGGAGCGAGACGGAGTAACAGAGTGGCGGGTTCCAGCGTGGTGTCGGCACCCTGCACCCTCCGCTGTCCACTCTCTCCGGTCTCGGCAGGCCCCGGCCGTCACTTCCCCAGGTAGATCGGGTTTGTCCACGCCTGGCGGCCGGCCTCGTCCACGACCTCGACGCGCACGTAGCGCCGATGGCTGATCGGCCAGGCGGCGGTGGTGATGGTCCCCCGGAAGGGGGCGTCGAAGACGTACCCACCCGCGCCCTCGCACATGAAGGTGATGCGGGCGACCGGCGAGCAAGTGATCACCAGCCGGCCCTCCTCCACGCGCAGATCCTCGATGACGGGTCCGCGGCTGCTGTAGTACATGCCCGCGCGCAGGGCCTCCAGGATGGCCTCCCGTGAGAGGGTGGCGGTGCGCACCATAGTCCAGCCCTGCCCGGCGTCAAAGCAGCCCGGGTTCCAGTGGCAGTCGTCCACGGCGATGGCGTTCCAGCGCTCGCCGCGCACCAGCAACTGGTCCCAGTTCAGGCTGGAGATGCCCTTGCCCACCTCCAGGTCGCAGCCGGTGTTGAAGACCTCCAGGCCGGCATGATTGCGCAGGCCCAACATATCCTGGGGCTGCATGTCGGACCAGTAGGGGTGGGCCACGAAGACCACGGCGCCGGCGGCGGCATAGGCGTCAATCACCTCCTGCGGGCCCTCGCCGGCCGCGAGCGGCTGGTCGGCACCTACGGCGAGAATGTGATAGTTGCCCAGGTGGCAGCCTGGGGGCTGGGTGCGGGCGGCTCCCGTTTCCAGGCCGGGGATGGTAATCATGTCGGGGTAGGGCGCTGTGGGCACCGGCGTCACCCGCTCGTGGTCGCTGATGCAGAGGAAGTCGTATCCCTGGCTCTGGAAGAACGCCATCGCCTGCTCAGGGCTCACCTTGCCATCCGACCCGGTGGTGTGGGTGTGCAGATTGCCCTTGTACCACTTGCCCGGCTGCGTCCAGGGGTTAACCCAGCCTTGCAGTGCTGCCGCCACCTCGCATGATTCCGCCATCCACCGTTCTCCTTTCCAGGCTCAGCCGCGCCGGCATCGGAATAAGTGCCGCCGGGGATACTCTTGATTCGTTAGCCTTCATCAGAATTCCTATCGCTCGCCTGCCGGATTACCGACCTCCCGGGCGGTCCGCTGGGCCGCCGGCATTTTCCTTGACACCCCGCGCCGGGCGGTGCCATAATTCCCTGGGTTGCCAGGCAGCGAGAGTCGCTTTTGGCTGCTTCCCCCATGCCCCTTGGAGCCCCTCGCGCATGCGCCCGTACGTGCAGCTAATCCGGGACACGCTGAGCACCAACCTCACCCTGGGCAGCGCCATTGACATAATTGTGGTGGCGGTCGGGATCTACTACCTGCTGCTGCTGGTGAAGGGCACGCGCGCCATCCAGTTGCTAAAGGGCGTGGCGGTGGTGCTGGCCTTGATTGTCATCACCAAGGGCCTGCATCTCTCGACCGTGCACTGGCTGCTCTCCAAGGCGCTGCTGCCCGGGGTGATTGCCCTGATCGTGCTCTTCCAGCCGGAGTTGCGCCTGGCGCTGGAGCGCCTGGGGCGAGGCCGCTACTGGAACCCGAGCCAGCTCTGGCTGAAAAGCGAGGACCTGGAGCGGTTGGTGGACGAAGTGGTCCACGCCTGCCGGCTATGCTCCAAGCGGCGGGCGGGGGCGCTGGTGGTGATCGAGCGCGGGGTGGGGCTGAATGACGTGGCCCAGAGCGGCCGACGCATTGACGCGGTCGTTTCCACCGAGATGCTGTGCACCATCTTCCACCCCGGCAGCCCCCTGCACGACGGGGCGGTGCTGCTGAGGGGGGATCGGGTAGCTGCGGCGGGCTGCCTGCTGCCGCTGACCGACCGGGATGACGTGGGCATGCTGCTCGGCACCCGCCACCGGGCGGCACTGGGCCTGAGCGAGCACACCGACGCCGCGGTGGTGGTGGTGTCGGAGGAGTCGGGGACCGTCTCCCTCACCCACGAGGGACGCCTGCACACCAACCTGTCGGACGAGAAACTCAAAGCCCAGTTGCTGGAGATCATGCAGCCGGCCGCCCGCGAGGGCCACGCGCGCTGGCTGCGAAAACTCCGCCATGCACCAAAACCTTAGTTACAAGATTATCGCCGTGCTGCTGGCGGTGGCGCTGTGGTTCTACGTGCTGCTCACGGAGGAGAACCCCATCGTGGAGCGGCGCCTGAGCGTGCCCCTGCGCCCGCCGCAGGCTCCCCGGGGCATGGTGGTAAGCGGTTACCCGGAGCAGGTGCAGGTAACGGTGCAGGGCTCCAAGAAGGCGGTGGCAGGGGCGAAGGGCTCCATTCTGGCAACTTTCTCCCTGGCCTCACCCCGGCTGGGCGAGCAGCAGGTGCGGGTGGAGGCGGCCAGCACCCTGGATTTGGCGGTGATGGCCGTCCACCCCCAGCGGGTACGAGTGCGGCTGGAGCGCGTGGCACGCAAGACGTTGCGGGTGGAGCCGGCGGTGCTGGGGGCGCCGCCGCCGGGGGTGGTGATGGGGGAGCCGCGGGTCTCCCCGCCCACGGTCACGGTTTCCGGGCCGGACTCGGTGATTGACCGGGTGGCGCATGCCCGGGTGAATGCCGACGCCGACCTGGCGGGGCTGGAAGAATCGCAAACCGGCACCGTCTATGCCGCGAATGAGTACGGGGCCACGCTGCCCGGGGTGAAAATTGCGCCGGCGCGCGTGCGCGTCGTGGTGCCCGCCGAGCGCCGGCTGGACTACAAGACGGTGCCGCTAACTGTCCGCCTGAGTGGGTTGCCCGCGGGGGTGGTGGTGAAGTCGGTGGTGCTGGATCCGGTGGTGGTCACCGTGGGCGGAGAAGACAGGGCGCTGGCCAACCTTTCGCACCTGGAAGCAGGCACCGTGGACCTGGGGGGCGTGTTCCAGCCCACCTTTACCAGCATGCTCACCCTGCGGGCCCCGGCCGGCCTGCTGCTGCTTGACGGGACCAGGGTGCAAGTGCGCGTCACGCTGGAGCAGGTTCCGGCGGCCAGGAACAGCCCAGGGCTCCCTTACCCCCCCGGGGGCGATTAGCGCCGGGAACTATCCGCTCTCACCTCACCCGGGCGTACAGGTCATAGGGCTCGGCAGCGGTGACGACCGCCCGGACCAGGTCACCCGGCCGGACCCGGCGGCCGGAGAGGAAAACCTGCCCGTCTATATCCGGTGCGTCGCGGCGAGAGCGGCCGGTCGCCTGGTGGCCCTGAACGTGCTCCACCAACACCTCGATCTCACTTCCGACCAGGGAACGGTTGCGCTCCAGGCTGATCTGCTGCTGCGCCCGCATGAGGGTGTGGTAGCGGGCCTGGGCCATCTCTGCCGGGACCTGACCGGGCATGTAACAGGCCGGCGTGCCAGGCTCAGGCGAATACGGGAAGACGCCCAGCCGGTCAAAACGGGCTGCCCGCACGAAATCCTGCAGGTGGCGGAAGCGGGCTTCGGTTTCACCGGGGAGGCCCACGATAAGTGAGGTGCGCAGGGTTACGCCGGGCAGGGCCTGGCGGACCTTGGCCAGCATCGCCAGGTAGCGCTCTCCGTCTCCCGGCCGGCGCATGGCACGCAGCAGGTCGGGGTGGCTGTGCTGCAAGGGCAGGTCCAGGTACGCGCAGATTCGCGGATGGGCGGCCATCACCGCCAGCAGGTCGTCCGTGACGTGCGCGGGGTAGGTGTACATGAGCCGCAGCCAATCCAGCCCCTGCACCTGGGCCAGGTCGGTCAGCAGGTCGGGGAGCAGCGGGCGGCGCGCCAGATCAACGCCGTAGGCGCTGGTATCCTGCGCGATCAGGATCAACTCCCGCACCCCCCGCCTGGCCAGTGCTCGCGCCTCCTCCAGCACTGACTCCGGCTGCCGGCTACGGTAGGCGCCGCGAATGGCGGGGATGGAGCAGAAGGCGCAGCGGTGGCTGCACCCCTCGGCCACCTTCAGATAGGCGGTCCAGGGGGGGGTGGAGAGCAGCCGGGGAGTGGTGTGGTCGTAGAGATAGTGGGGCTCTGCGGCCTGCACCCCGGCAGCCGAGGTCAGTAGTGTGGGGATGCGGCCGACCTCATCGGGGCCCACGAAAGCATCCACCCCGGGCAGGGCGGCCAACTCCTCGGCACTCAGGCGGCGGGGAAGGCAGCCGGCCACGATGAGCCGGCGACAGGGACCCTCTTGCCGCAGGGGCGCCAGGGTATCGAGATAGGCGAGGGCCTCCTCCCGCGCCGACTGGATGAAGGCGCAGGTATTAAGGATGATCGCCTCCGCGCGCTCGGGCTGGGCCACCAGAGTATGGCCGGCGGCCTGCAGCAGACCGAGCATGACCTCGGAGTCGACCAGGTTTTTCGGGCAGCCCAGCGAGATAAGGGCGATAGTCATGGGCTTGAGGTGCAGAGTATACGGTACAGGCTCGGGCACAAACCAGTGGATTATGTTAACTGGTCCTCGGCCAAGATGGCAACGGCGCGGACTCGGATGCTCCTCACCCTGAACGTTCGGACCCTATCCTCCGGACCCTATCCCGACTCGATCTCCGTCGCCCGCTCACTGATGCCGTGGTGGAGCCAGCGCTTGGAGAAGTCGTCCACCACCGTATACATGACCGGGATGAAGAGCAGGGTAAGCAAGGTGGAGAGGGCAAGGCCTCCCACCACCGCGATGGCCATAGGGGCGCGGAACTCAGAGCCCCGGCCCAGGGCGAGGGCGGTAGGCATCATGCCCATGATCATGGCCAGGGTGGTCATGAGGATGGGCCGGAGCCGGGTGGGGCCGGCCTCCAGGATGGCCTCAGTGCGTTCCTTGCCGCGCAGGCGCAGGGTATTGGTATAGTCCACGAGCAGGATGGCGTTCTTGGTAACCAGGCCCATGAGCATGATGATTCCGATCATGGAAATGATGGAGAGCGTTTCGCCTGCCAACTGCAGGCCGAGGATGGCGCCGATCAAGGCCATGGGCAGGGAGAACATGATGATGAAGGGCGAGAGCAGGCTTTCAAAGAGTGCGGCCATGAGCATGAAGACCAGGGCGACTGAGAGCAGCAGGGCGCTCCCCATGTAGCCGCCGCTCTCCTGCATCATCTCGATTTCACCACCCCAGTGGGCGGTGACGTCGCCCATGGGCACGTCGGCGATGGCCCGGTCAATGGCATTACGCACGTTGCCCGACTTGAAACCGGGCATCAGGTCGGCCTCCACGGTCACCATGCGCTGGCGATTCTTGCGGTCAATTTTGGTGGGCCCGCTCTCCAGGGAGAGGGTGGCCACCTGGTCGAGATAGACCGGTCCATTGGGGGTGGTGCCCACGATGATCTTGCCCACGTCACCCAGGCTCTTGCGTTCCGGCTCCTCCAGGCGCACCCGGATGTCGTATTCCTTGCCGCCCTCCCGGAACTTGCTCTCGGTGCTGCCCTCCAGACTGGTGCGGAGGGCGGAGGCGATTGCTCCCGTGGTGAGGCCGTAGTCAGCTGCGCGCAGGCGGTCGATGCGGGCCTGCAGTTCGGGCTTGCCCACCTTCCAGGAGGTATCCACGTCCACGGTGCCAGGCACCTTGCGCATGCGGTCTGCAATCAGTGCGGCGACCCGGTTCAACTCGCCCATATCGCTGGCGGTCAGTTCAAGTTGCAGGGCGGCCTCATTGCCGCCGCCGACACCGCCACCGGTGGCCCGGGTCTTGATGTTGGCTGCCGGCAGGGTGGATACCCAGCGGTCAATGACTGCTACCAGGGCCTGTGCGCTGCGCTGGCGTTTGGTCTTGTCCACCAGCACCAGGGAAATGGTGCCGGTGTTAGTGCCACCGCTGAGGCCTCCGTGCATACTGATGGAGCCTGATCCCCCCACGGAGGAGAATATGCTTTCGACCTCGGGGAAGCGCTTGCCGTCGCTCACATAGTCCTCGATCTGGCGCACCACGGCGTCGGTGGCGTGCACTGAGGTGCCGGCGGGCATTTCCACGTCTATGCTGACCTGCCCCTCGTCCACCTGGGGAAAGAACTCAAAGCCCAGCGGCTTGAGTTTCGCCACGTTACCGAGCACCAGGAAGCTCAGCCCGGCGACGAGCACTGCAGTACGCCCGCTGCCCCGGCTGAAGATCAGCCCGAGGGTAATGCCCAGCACCATCAAGGCGGACACGATAAGCGCCGGGGGCAGGTCTTGCGGGCGCCCGCCGGGCAGGCCAAAGAGGAGCGCTCCCAGCAGCACCACCGGCCCGATGGAGAGCACCGCGGCGCGGTGCTGCAAAGCCCACGCCAGCGCGATGCGGTACTTGCGGTCCAGTGCGTTGTAGAAGCGGTCGAAGGTGGCGAACGCCCGCGCCACCGGCCCCGGACCGTTGCCCGCGCCGTTGGACAGCACCGGACTGCCGGCAAACTCTTCCTCGTCCTCCAACTCCGGCGCTTGTTCCTTGGAAAGCCAGCGGCTGGCCAGCATGGGAGTGAGGGTGAAAGAGACGAACAGGGAAAAGAGCGTGGCGGTGGCGATGGTGATGCCAAACTGGCGGAAGAACTGGCCCACGATGCCGCCCATGAAGGCGATGGGCACAAACACCACCACGTCCACCATAGTAATGGTGATCGCGGCCAGGCCGATTTCACTGCGGCCGTTGTAGGCGGCCTCCCGGGCGGATTCCCCCTTGCGCAAATGGCGGTAGATGTTCTCCAGCACCACAATGCTATCGTCCACCAGAATGCCCACCGAAAGCGACATCGCGAGCATGGTCATCATGTTCACGGTGAAGCCGGCGAAGTAGATGGGGGTGAAGGTGGCCATAAGCGAGGTGGGGATGGCCAGGGCCACGATGAAGGTGCCGCGCAGGGTGTGGAGGAAGAGGAAGACTACCAGCACCGCCAGCAGCGCACCGAGGAACAGGCTGCTCTTCACGTCGGCGAGCGAGTCCTTGATGAACTTGCTCTGGTCAAAGGCGACCGTGATCCCGATATCCGAGGGCAACGAGCCCTTTGCGGGCAGCCTGCTGTTGCCATCGAGATAGCGCTTGCCGGTCATCAGTTCCAGTTCGCGCTTGATCCCGTCCACCACGGCCACCGTGTTGGCCTCGGAAGCCTTCTGCACGGAGATGGTGACGCTGTCCTTGCGGTCCAGGCGGGTCCACCCCTTGCGTTCGGCCACCGAGTCCTCGACGGTGGCAATATCACCCAGGCGGATGGCGCCCCCGGCAATGGGCAGGCGCACCTCGCGCACGTCGTCCACGGTTGCGAACTCGCCGACGGCGCGAATCGAGTAGTCGCGCCGCCCCTCTTCCACGCTGCCGCTGGGAATGTTCAGGTTCTCCGCCTGCAGCACCTGGGTGAGGGTGGTGATGGGCAGGTGGTAGGCGTCCAGCCGGCCCTTGTCCACCTTGACCAGGATCTCGCGCACATCGCCACCGGCGACTCCCACCGAGGCCACGCCCGGCACCTTGCCCAGGCGGTCCTTGATGTACTCATCCGCGAGGTTGCGCAACTCCGCCGGCGGACGGTTGCTGGACAGGCCCAGGGTCACCACCGGAACCGCCTGGATGTCGGCCTTGATGAGTACCGGCGGCTCAATGTCGGTAGGAAGGGTGCCGCGGGTCGCGTCCACCTTCTCGCGCACATCGCTGGCGGCAGTATCAATGTCGGTGCCGACGAAGAACTCCACCATCACCACGGAGAAGCCTTCCTGGCTCACCGAGGTCACATTCTTGGCATTGTTGACCCCGCTCACCGAGTCCTCGATAGGCTTGGTCACCAGGGTTTCGATTTCCTGGGGACCGGCTCCCGGGTAGACCGTGGTGACCACCACCATGGGGAACTCAATCCGGGGGTAGAACTCCTTGGGCATGAGGGACATGGACTGCAGGCCCAGGATAACGAGAGCCAGCACCAGCATGCTGATGGCGACCGGCCGCAGGATGGAGACGCGCGTCAGCCACATGGGTTACTACTCCCCTTCTCCCCCATCCGGGCGCCAGTCCACGCGCACCGCCTTGACGGGATCGCCGTCATTGACCCGGCTCTGCCCGGAGACGATAACCTCGTCGCCGGGCGCCACGCCGCGGCGCACCTCCACCTGGCCAGTGTCAGCATAGCCGACCACTACGGGGGTTACGCGCACTTTCCCCGCGACCACCTTCATCACCCGGGTGCTGCCTGCCTCGCTGAGCAGGGCATCCTTGGGCACCACGACTACGCCATAGCGCTCGCCCACCCGCACCTGGCCCCGGGCGTACATGCCCGGGCGCAGCAATGCGCCCGGATTGCCGAGCAGCACCCGCACCTTGAAACTGCGGCTGCCCTGCTGGGCGGAGGGCACCACCCGCGCTACCCGGCCCTGGAACACCCTGCCCGCCAACGCATCGACGCGGGTGGTTACCTGCTGCCCGGGGTGCACGCGAGCGATGTCGATCTCGCTTACCAGGGCCTCGAAGAAGACGTTGGAAAGCCGCGCTACCGCGAGCAGAGGCGCGCCGCCGGCCCCCACCACCTCGCCTGGATCCACATTGCGTGCGGTCACGTACCCGTCCACCGGCGACCGCAGGGCCGTGTTGGCAAGCCGGTCGCGCGCCTGCACCAGGAGCGAGCGCGCCTGGTCGAGGGCATCCTCCGCCGTCTGCACGTCCTGGCGGCGCACCAGGTTGAGACTGGTACTCGCCTCCGCCAGGCGCAGGGTCTCCTGGGCCGAGCGCACGGCCGCCTCCGCCCTGCGCACTTCCTCGGGGCGAGCCCCCTCGGTGACCAGGTTCTCCTGCTGCCGCGCCGTGTCATAGTCGGCCTTCGCCACGTCGTACTGGGTCTGAGCCGCCTCCACCTGTTGCTGGGAGACTGCTCCGGCCGCGAGCAGTTTCTTCATCCGGTTCAGGTTGGCGGAGGCGTTGTCAAAGGCAGCCTTGGCCTGGGCCACCCGGTTGCGGGAGATCAGCCGCTCCTGCTCACGAGCGCCCTTGCGCACGATCTCCAACTCCTCCTGGGCTGCGCTCAAGCCGGCCTTGGCCTGGGCTACCGCGGTGCTGGTCTGTGTCTCCTGCAACTTGGCTGCGCTCTGGGCCTGGCGCAGGCGGGTAGCGGCTGAACGCACGGCCGCCTCGGCCTGCCGTACCGCGGCCTCATACTCCAGGGGGTCTATCTGCAGCAGCACCTGGCCGCGGCGGACGGGGTCGCCCTCATCCACGAAGACCCGTTCCACCCGTCCTCCGACCTGGCTGGAGAGCATCCCCTGGTCCTCGGCCTGGATGCTGCCGGTTACCTCCACTCGTTCCACCACGGTGCCCAGCGCGGCCAGAGCCGTCTCAACCGGTGTCGGGGCCAGCACGGCAGCCTTCTCAGCCTTGGGGGGCCTGGTCATCTTGTAGGCGGCCGCTCCCAACGCGAGCACCACCAGTACGATTACTACCAGTCGTCGCATCTCACTCTGCCTCCGCCGGCACGCTGTCCGCCCGCAGCATCTCCTGGAGCGTGGAGACCATGGTTTCCATGTCACTTGCCTTGAGCACGAAGAGGCCCAGGCCATGAGGGTGCCCGAAGACCAGCAACTTGTCGCCGTGCTCAATGTGCTGGCGCTTGCGCGCTTCCGCGGGAATCACGACTTGCCCGCGCTCACCCACGGTGACGGCGCCGAAGAAGGCACCGGGCTGGCCCCCGTTGTGCGCTTTCATGGGAATCCCCCCGGGATATGAGTGTGTGAAATATATGATGTTGCATGCCGGCCCGTCAAGAGCGGCCGCGGGGCGTCCCCGCTACCGGCGCAGGCGCCGCCAGCGCGCCCGCGCCACCCACACCATGGCCCCCAGCACCGCAACCAGCGCAATGCGGTAGACCGGGGGTTGTTGGCTCCAGGGCAACGGGTTGAGGATCCACGGCCAAAGGCTGAGGATCGCGAGGATAATCAGGAGCCACTCTACCTTCTCCGCTCTTTGCACGGCAACCTTTCTACCAGGCGCCTAACCCTGGTACTGGCAGAAGGCATTGGCCGCGGTGGCCGTTTTCCCTGCCACCTGCGGGCCCCTCACCAGGGCGACCCGGTGAGCACTTCATTGTACCGGGCCGAGGCATGCTTGTCTCGTGCCGGGCGCTGTGCTACCATCCCTCCAAGAGGCTGCCATGCAAGCAGAGATCGCCGCCTTTCTGGAGCACTTGGCCGCGGTCCGGTCGGTCTCGGCGCATACCGTGCACGCCTATGGGGTCGACCTGCGCCAGTTCGCGGCATTTGCCACCGGGCGTGGGATCAGGGAGTGGGCGCAGGTCAATCCTGGACTGCTGCGGCGCTTCCTGGCCGACCTCGCGGCACGCGAATACGCCCGCACCTCCATCGCCCGCAAGGCCTCCGCGCTGCGGGCGCTCTGCCGCTGGCTGCACCGGGGCGGGCGGCTGGCCACCAACCCCGCGGTGGGCCTGTCCGCTCCCCGCCTCCCCAAGCGCCTGCCCCATTTTCTCTACCCCGAGGAGATGAACCACCTGCTGGCCTCCCCGGACCCGGCCACCCCGCTGGGCCTGCGCGACCGGGCCGTGCTCGAGGTGCTCTATGCCACCGGGCTGCGGGTAAGCGAACTGGCGGCGCTACGCACCGGGCAGGTGGCCCGGGGGGAAATGGAACTGCGGGTGCGGGGCAAGGGTGACAAGGAACGGCTGGTGCTGCTGGGCAGAAAGGCCCGTGAGGCGATCCACGAATATCTGGCGGCGGGCCGGCCGCACCTGGCGGCGCGGGCGGGGGAGAAAGCGGGAGACGCCCTTTTCCTGAACCGCGCCGGCACCCCGCTTACCGACCGCAGCGTGCGCCGCCTGGTGCACCGGCACGTGCTGGCCGCCTGCGCCCGGCACGGCATCACGCCGCACGCGCTGCGGCACACCTTTGCCACCCACCTGTTGGAGGCTGGCGCCGACCTGCGCACCGTGCAGGAGTTGCTGGGCCACGCCAGCCTGGCGACCACCCAGATCTACACCCATGTCACCGCCGAACGGCTGCGCGAGGTGTACAACCAGGCGCACCCCAGAGCATGATCGCTGCAGGTATTAGTAACCTTGCCCGGGGAGACTGGTCTAAAGGGGAGGAGGCGCGGGAATGAGAACACTGCGCATGGCCCTGGCGGCCACCTGCCTGGTCGGGGTGAGCGCGCTGGGCACGGCCACCCACGGGCAGCCGCCGGAAGCCCCTGCCGTCATCACCTTGGCGCCTGCTGCCTCCCGGGCCGTTGCCAAGGGCGCCAGCAACCTGGCTGTGACGTTTCCGCCCCGACTGCAGGAGCCCGAGGGGGAGTGGCTGCGGCGAGCCGACGGGACGCCGATCTGGCGGGTCACCATCCACCAGCAGTGCCTGGTGCTGCACGGCGGCAAGGGGTGGTGCCCAGAGTATGAGGCTCCTCAGCGCCTGCATGCCGACCTGCAGCCATTGGGGCCCGGGGGCAAGCCGGGAGCGTGGCTTATCGCAGGCACTCAGGCAAGTGGGCGGACGGGTGGCGAAGGTGGCTCGTTGCCGCGGTCTCCCCTCACCCTCCCCCGGGAGAGGGGGAGGCCCTGACGCGCTCGGGGCGCCGGCGCGCGGCGCCCCGAGGCGTCCACATGGAGCAAGCCTGCTACTTGCCGCAGGACTTCTTCTTGTCCTCGGTCTTCTTCTCGGTTTTCTTGCCACCGCAACCGCAACCGGCCATGTGCTCACCTCCCTTCGGGGTAGGGATAGCCCGTGCTGTCCGGGCCGGCGTCACTTCTGCGCCCGGTCTGCCGCCACTCGGCCTGCCGGCGACGGCTCCAATGGCGCTTGTCGCCCATATTGTACACCTTGATCGCGGCGTCAGGCTGGATCGGGCACTTGTTCTCACAGAGTCCGCAGCCGACGCAGATCTCGTCAATGATGAAGGGGCGCTTGGCCTTGGCGCCAGGCTCCTCCCGCATCTCAATCGCCCGATAGGCGCATACTTCGTCGCACACCAGGCATTCCCTGTCTTCTCCCCAGGCCAGGCATCTGCTGCGGTCAATGCGGGCGGTGCCGATGAAGAGGTGCTGCTTCTCGGCGAGCGTAAAGGGTGCGATCGCCCCGGTCGGGCAGACCTGGCCGCAGTAGGTGCAGGCCTCCGCACAGGGTCCGAGCGTCGGCGCCAGCACCGGCGTCCACAGCCCCTCCCAGCCGGCCTCCGTGAGCGCCGGCTGCAGGCCGTTGGTGGGGCAGGCCTTGACGCATTGCTGGCAGCGCACGCAGCGGCGCAGGAATTCCTCCTCGGCGAGGGCTCCCGGGGGACGAAGCAGGCGCGGGCTCCCGGCCCGCACCCCCGAGACCGTAGGCTTGTTGGCCCCCTCCCACTTCACGCCTGCGGCCCAGGCCAGGCCCACCCCCCCGGCCGCCAGCAAGCGGCGGCGGGAGAGATCGGTACCGGGTTGCCGCCCGCCGCCCGTCCAGCCCAGGGAGATGGCGGCGGTGGGACACACCCGCAGGCAGTGCATGCAGGCGGTGCACTCGGCGCCGAGGTAGCGGCGGGGCTCCGCGGGGAAGATGGCTCCGGTGGGGCATTCGCGCGCACAGCGGCCGCACTCCACACATTTCTCGCTAACACGCAGGCGCAAGCCCGAGCGGCACCCCAGCAGGCCATACAGCGCGCCCAGGGGGCAGAGGGTGCGGCACCAAAAGCGCCGGCCCACGGCGGCCAGGCCCAGCACCCCGACCAGGATCCCCAGGGAGAGCAGGCTTTCCCGATAGTAGGCCTGGCTCTCAGGCAGCAGGTCGGTGAGCGACGCCGGCCCCCAGGAGGACACCCCTGCCGCCCGCAGAACCGCCTGCAAGGGCGCGGCCACACCCAGGGTGAGACTGCGCGTCAGCAGCACCAGGGGGTCGGCCAGGAATGCCAACTGGGCTCCCGCGGCGGCAGCCAGCACCACCGCGCCGAGCACATAGTACTTGGTCCGCCGGCGGGCGGTGTTCTCCACCTGCCGTCGGCGGCGGGCCAGGCCGTCGGCAGTGTCCACCAGTGTGCCCAGGGGGCAAATCCAGCCGCAGAAGAGGCGACCGGCCAGGATGGATAGCACCACGAGGGGCAGCAGCGGCCATACCAGGCTTGCCGCCCACTGCCGGGCAGCCAGGAGGGCGCTGCCACCGGCCAGGGGGTCCGTGCGCACGAACAAGTGTGAGGGAAGCCCGCCGGGAGGCGCGAAGAGCAGGTAAACGAATAGCAGCAGGAACGCCGCTTGGGAAAACTTGCGGATTGTCTCCAGCCGCTTACGCATCTACAATCCGGACTTTGCTCATGTCCTCCTGGCCCACGCCCAGGTCGGCGGCGATGGTGATGAACTGCACGTCGGCGGGCTCTTTGCCGAAGAGCCGGGTGGTATAGGCATCTATCGCCACCTGGTCGGTGCAGGCGAGCACCGTCTCGGTGTCCTTGGTCTGGCCGGGGCCCTTGGGCCCACGGGTGAGCATGATGCGCCAGGCATCCATCACCACCAGGTTGGGGCGTACCGCGTTGGCAAACTCGGCGATGCAGCGGTGCAAGCCACCGCTGGCCGCATGCCAAGCGCCGCGATTCCAGATCACTCCCATCAGGTTCTTCATGCCCAGGGTGAGGCCGGTCGAGTCGTGCTGCTTGGCGATGGGCACGTTGATAAAGACGTCCGCCTCCATTATCTGCCGCGCCACCTGCTCCTGCTTGAGCACATGCCCCTTGACCGCCACCGGGACGTACAGCCCCTCCTCGTTGGCCGACACCAACTCTCCCCCCGCCTCCTTCACCGCCTGCTCGAGGCCGCTCACCTCGAAGACCAGACGAGCGGGCTCGTCTATGGTGTGCTCAAGCACGGTGACCTGGGAGGCGCCCGCCTCCCGGCACAGCCGCACCAGGGTGCCGACCACCTCGGGATTGGTGTTGGCGGCCTGCTCGGCCGTACGTTGCCAGGCGGCGTTGGGCTTGATCACCACAGTCTGGCCCTGCTTCACAAAAACCCTCATGCCACCCAAAGCCTGCATTGCCCGCCTGGTGAGATCGCCTGGCCTGCCACCCTTGGCCACGGCGAGCAGCGGCTGCTGGCCCTCGGGGGTGGGCAGGCCGGGGCGACCGCCCATGAGCACGCCGGTGGCGCTCCGGCTCCGGGCGGCACATCCTCCCAGCACCACCGCCGCGCCCGCGGCTAACCCGCGCTTGAGGAATTCCCGTCGCTCCATCGCTACCTCTGCCTGCGGGGCGGGACCGCAGGAGCCAGTTTGCCGGCCAGCCGGACGAGCACCTGACCCATCGCGGCCGCCTGGTCGCCCTTTCCGCCGTAGATGCTGGCCAGGATCACCACCCGCTCCCCACGCAGCCCTCCAAAGGTGCTCCCGGCGTCAGTATACACAAAGCCCCTGCCTCCGGCCGCTACGGTGACCTTGGGCTGGCCCTTGCCCGGCTTTGGCCGCTGGTCAAGATAGAAGGCGCGAGTGGCGGCCGCGTCTTTCAGCGCGTGGGCGGTGACGGTGAGTACGCGGCCGTCGGCAGCCCGGTACAACTCCTGCACCGCCTCTGTCACACCGGCTTTCAGGTAGGCCTCGTAACCACCGTCATAGATGGCGGTCAGACCCTGGCCTGGGGCGTAGAGGTAGGTGCCAGCCATGACCGGCCAGCCGGGCAGGTCCTTGCCTGGCAGCAGGGGGCGCAAGTCCTTCTCCGCAGCCGCGGCCAGGCAAGCCGTGCACGCGGTTAGCAGCAGGCACAGCAGCACCTCCGTCCGGCGTGGGTTAGTGCGCATGGCCATGCTCGTCGGAGGCCGGCGGCGGGGCAGCCAAGTGGCTGCTAACCACGCCTTCAATCTGCTTGGTGGTCTTGTCGTACACCAGGTTGCCAACCGGCTTGCCCTCACGGATCAGCGACACCGCCAGGTTCTGGCCCGGGCAGAATTCCTCAAAGCGCTTCATCAGAGTTTGTCCGGCGAGGGTCCAGTCCTTTTCCACGGTCGGGCGCTCAGCGCCTTGGGAGCCGCTGGTTGTGGTAGAGTTGAGGACGGCCTGCAGCACCCGGTCCACCTTCTTCTGGTGGATCTGCCCGTCTGCCCCCAGGTACTGCACCTCCCCGGCCCCCCCGAGCCGCACCTCGGCCACCAGCACCATGAGCACGGGCGAGCGGTTGATAACAGACTGCTCGAACTCGGAGTCGGCGCTCATCGTTGTCTCGTCAGGCTTATAGGAGCCCCGGCGCTGGGAGTACTGTTTGAGGTTGGCTGCAGCAAAACCCAGGAAGGCGATCAGGACCAGCCAAAAGGCGATGCGCAGGACCGTCTTAGCGAACGCGTCGGGGTCTTGCGCCCGGTCCTCGTGCATCTCGTTCATGGTGAACTTCTTGAGATCGAGCGCCCCCGAAGGCTGCTCCCGACCGGTGTCTTCAGTCTGCTCCGGCATGCGTGCCTCCTCTTTGTACGGGTACGGTCGGCGGCCCCTGCGCGCAGTCGGCGCCACCTACCTCTTACCCCCGCCGGACAAAGCGTATTCCGGAAGCGACCCGTTCCCCTGCGGCGGGGCCGCTACATGGCGGAGAAAGCAGCCACGGACTCGGCCATGATCTTGTCTATGGGCACGTCATGGTGGCCCTTGCCCTCATACCAGACGATGCGCTTGGGCTCCTGGGCCGCGGCGTACAGGATCTCGGTGGCCTGCCTGGGCACAACCTTGTCCTCGGCGCCGTTAAGCATGAGCACCGGGCGAGGGGAGATGAGGCCGATCCAGTTGGCGGGTTCGATTACCGCCAGGGTGTCCTTCTCGACGGCGGTAGGCTCGTGCCCCAGCCGCCGCCCCAATCCCCCGCCACCCACTACCAGCACCACGGTCTTGATACGCGGTTCGACGGCGCACGTGACCGAACCCAGGAAGGCGCCCATACTGGCGCCCCAGTAGCCAATCTTGTCCGGGTCCACCTCCGGGCGGGCCTGCAGCAGGTCCACTGCCCTCCGGTGGTCAATCACCGTCTGCACGAAGGCGTCGCGCATGGAGAGCGACCCCACGTTGAAGAGCGCCTGATCGGCGCCCGGGCGCTTACGCTCACCGTGGTACTGGGCGTCAATGGCGATGACCACGAAGCCCTTGCCGGCCAGGATAGAAGCCGGTACCTGGACGTAGTCAACTTCCTTGCTGTCGCCGTAGCCGTGCTGCACGATCACCGCGGGGTGCTTGGGCTTGCCGTCCTTGGGTAGCCAGAGGTTGGCGGTGACCCGCTGGTCGTGGGCGCTGGCGTAGGTCACGTGCAGCCTGGTGAAAGTCGGCGTCTCCTCGAGCACCTTCTCCTCCACGGCCAGGGGCTGGGAGGCGTCGTACTGGTAGAAGGCGGTGGCGGAGACCTGTGGCGCCTGGACGACCGCGAGCAGGCAGGCCGGCAGGGTGAGCAGGATGACGGTGATAGCGAACAGCCTCATGCGGGTTCACCCCCTATCAAGACTGGTTCCCTGCGCCCCTCGGGGAGCAGGCGGGTGGCTGCAAGGGCCATCAGCGCCACTACCGCGCCACCCATAAACACCGGTTGATACCCTATCGAGGCCCACAGCAGCCCGCCCACGAGCGGGGTGATTACCGCCGCCACGTGGTTGCTGCTGGTGCCCATGGCCAGGGTAGGCCGCACGTCCTCAGGCCGGGCGATCCGCTTCAAATAGGTCGAGAGCGCCACGTTGAAGGTGAAAAGCACCGAGTCCGCACAGTACAGCCCATAGAGCACGTGCGGGTTACGCGAGAGGGCATAGCCCACGAATACCAGCACGATCAGGCAGTAGTTCAGCGTGAGCGCGCGCTTCTCCCCCCAGGAATCCACCAGCCGCCCCACGCGTGGGCTGACGATGCCGCCCAGGATGCCGTTGACAGCCATGAGCAGGGCCACCGTGCCCACGTTGGTGTGGTAGACCTTCACCAGTACGAAGATGGCGAAGGTGGAAAAGATCTGCTTGCGGCAGCCGTCGAGGAACGTGAGCAGATAGTAGAGGCGATACTCCGGCTTGATGACGATGCGCTCCTTGCGCTGGTAGAAGTTGCGCACGTGCACCCGGCTGATGCCCAGTGCGGCCACCAGTACCGCCAGCCCCGCGAGCACGAACATGGGGCGGAAGGGCACCTCCTGGCCGTGTATGGAGAAGTAGCGGCTGACCAGGAAGATCATCCCCAGGGCGAGCGGCCCGGCCACGCTCCCGGCCGCGCCGACTTGCCCCATGCGCTTGCCCTCCTGGCCGGTCTCTGCTACCCCTAGCACCAGGGTGGCCGAGAGGGGCGCCCACACGTGGAAGCCGGTGCTCCACAGCAGAGAAGCGGCCAGGAACTGGCCCCAGCCCCGCACGAAGAACATGGAGATGAAGCCCGCGCCCATCACGCTCAGGGCCAGGGAGGCCAGGCGGGGCTCGGCCAGGTAGATGAGGATGCCCCCCAGCACCGCGCTCAAGATGCCGGGGGTCTCCCGGCAGGCCTCCAGCACCCCCAACTGCCCGGGTTCCATGCCCAGGTCCTGGGCCATGAAGTTGTTGGCCATGCCCAGGAACGTGCTGAAGCCGAAACTCAAGCAGAAGGCACCTGCTCCCAGCAGGATCAGGTTACGGCGGACGCTGTAGTCTTTCTCTTCCCTCATGGGGACCCCGGAACAGGTTGACTCAGGTAGTTACGGGAGGGGTGCGGGTTTCACCTGCCCAGGGGAAGATGGGCATCCCGGGGATATCCAGGCGAGTACCAGGCCCGTAGCAGGGTCTAACCTCTTGCCGCCAACACCTTGCGCTCGTAGTCGGCCAGGCCGGTGAGCCATGCGGCGCCCACGGGGACGCCGGCCTGCAGGCAGGCGTAATCCCAGACTGCCCCCGCGGGCAACTCGGAAACTCGCTCCAGCAGGGCCAGTTTGTCGGCGCCCCGGCCCTCGTACTCGGCGGCCAGCAGCGGCTGCCGGGGCTCGAGCAGGGCACTCAGCAGCGCCTTGCGCAGGGCCCGCACCCCCACCACCCAGGCGCCCACGCGGTTGATGCTGGCATCAAAGTAATCGGTCGCCCAGTAGATGCGCCCCAGCGCCTCACCCCGCACCGCCTCGTGGCAGAGCGCCTGCAACTCGTCCGTGGTACGCACCACGTGGTCGCTGTCCCAGCGCACGCCCCGGCTCACGTGCAGCAGGAGATGATCGGAGAAGAGCAGCACGGCCGAGAGTTTGTCGGCCACGCTCTCGGTGGGGTGGAAATGCCCCATGTCCAGGCAGGGCACCACCTTGCGGCTGACTGCATAGCCCAGATAGAACTCGAGCGAGCCGACGGTGTAATCCTCGCAGCCGATGCCGAAGAGTTTGCTCTCCACGGTGTCCACCACCCCGGGCAGGCGGTCGGCCAGGACGCGGTCCAGGGCCTCGAGCAGGCGGCGGCGAGGTCCCCAGCGGTCCACCGTGCTGTCCTTGCGGCCGTCGGGCACCCAGATGTTGACCACCGCCGGCCCCAACTCGCGGGCCATCGCCTCGGCCACCACCCGACAGGCCCGGCAGTGGCGCACCCAGAAGTCCTGCACGCCGGGGTCCTCACTGGAAAGGGTGAGCCCGTCCTTCACCAGCGGGTGGGCGAAAGCAGTGGGGTTGAAGTCGAGCCCGAGGCCGGACGCCTTGGCCCAGGAGATCCAGCGCGCGAAGTGCTCGGGGGCGATGGCGTCGCGGTCCACGCGGGCGCCCGTGAACTCGGCGTACATGGCGTGGATATTGAAGCGTAGCGTCCCCGGCATCCAGGCGCGGGCCTGGTCGAAGTCCTGGCGGATTTCATCGCCACTGCGGGCCGCTCCGGGATAGTTGCCGGTGGCCTGGATGCCGCCCGCATCTCCCCCGATGCCGGCTTCCAGCCCGTGTACGTCGTCCGCCTGCCAACATTGCACGGATACGGGCACCGCCAACGCGGTCTGGACGGCGGCGTCAACATCTACTCCCCAGGCGGCGTACTGTTCGCGGGCCAGGGCGTAGGCGGCCTCGACCTGGCGGTCGGTGCGGACATCATCAGCAGACATGGCGGTCATTTCCTCCGTAGGCGGGGCTGCCTGCCCGCCGGGTGCCAAGTTACGGCAGCGGTGGCGCGGCCTCCTGCCAGGCAGGCGGGAGGGACCATCGGCAGCCGACCCTCTTCGCAGGAGACGGCGTGAATCAGCCTTTCCTGGTGTGCGAGGGCGCCAGGGTGCCGGTGCGCGTTGCCGGCGGCTCCAGACCGATGGCATTCCAGTTGGCGCTGTAGGCGGGGCGCACCACGCCGCGCTCGGTGATAATGGCGGTCACCAGGTCGCCCGGGGTGACGTCGAAGGCGGGGTTGTACACGTGGGCCCCGGCCGGCGCTGACGCTACCCCCGCCGGCGCGCTCACCTCCTCGGCGTTGCGCTCCTCGATGGGGATCTCGTCGCCCGCGTCCAGGCGCAGGTCCACGGTGCTGGTGGGCGCGGCCACGTAGAAGGGCACCTGGTGGCGGCGGGCCAGCACTGCCAGCATGTAGGTGCCGATCTTGTTGGCGACGTCGCCGTTGCGGGCCACGCGGTCCGCCCCCACCACGATGGCATCCACCTGGCCGCCCGCGATCACGGAAGCAGCCGCGGAATCAACGATCAGGGTGGCCGGGATGCCGGCCTTCATCAGTTCCCACATGGTCAGGCGCGCGCCCTGCAGCAAGGGCCGGGTTTCATCGGCCCACACGTGGGAGACCTTGCCCTGCTCCCAGCCGGCACGCACCACCCCGAGCGCAGTGCCATAGCCGCCGGTGGCCAGCGCCCCCGCGTTGCAGTGGGTAAGCACCCGGGCCTGGGGCGGCAGGAGGTCGGCGCCGTAGCCGCCGATGCGGCGGCAGGCCTCCACCTCCTCCTGCTCGATGCGCTGCGCCTCCTCGGCCATGGCCTCGGCCAGCGAGGACCCGCCGGGCTCGCCCTCCAGTTTCACCTGCATGCGCTCGATGGCCCAGAACAGGTTGACCGCGGTGGGGCGGGTGGCAGCCAGAGTGCGGGCACATTCGCCCAGCACCTGGAGCTGCACCGCGGCGGGCTCGGCGCGACAGGCGCGGGCGCACAGGGCCATGCCGTAGGCCGCGGCGATGCCGATGGCGGGGGCCCCCCGCACCTGCATGGTGCGGATGGCGTGGGCCACCTGGGCGGCATCGGTACACTCCCGGTATATCTCCTCGCCGGGTAGCAGCGTCTGGTCGAGCAGCAGTAACTTGCCGTCCTGCCAGATGAGCGGCCGGACATCGGGCTGAACACTGGGCATGGGGCCCTCCGCAGCGGCGTGATCCCCTCCTACTTCTGCGACTGCCACTGCCGCCCCTGTGCGGCGGGCAACCGCACCGGGGCCGTTGGTGGCACAACGGACGCACGGACACATGCCGGCGGCAGCGCACCTGCAGGGCTGCGTGGGCATGCCCGGTCCGGGCAGGGGAGGGTTTCCGCGACCGGTGGCGAAAACCTTAGCACAGCCTGCGATCGGGGAGGAAGCGACCATGGCAAAGGTACTACGCTGCAACGACCTGGGCACCGGCTGCCCGGCCGTGCTCAAAGCCGACACCGAGGAGGACCTGATGGCCCAGGCCGAGCAGCACGCCAAGGATGCCCACGGCCTGCCAGGCATCCCCGCCGAGTTCAAGGACTACGTGCGGAGGGCGATCAAGGAGGAGTAGGGGATAGGGTCCGGGGTTCAGGGTGGGGAGAGGAGCCAGATCCCCCTCCCGGGAGAGGGGGAGGGCCTGTCGCGTTTGTGTAACAGGTGTAGGGAAAACCGGTGCACTCCGCGGGGCGGTTGTTGCTATATTGCCTCCCAACACCGCACCGCCCGGGCGTTGGGTTGCCCGGCAAAGGAGTGAGCATGCCCCAGGCCGCGACCAGACTGCCACTAATCGGCGAGAAGGCGCCGGCCTTCACTGCCAACACCACCCAGGGCACCATCGCTTTTCCGGATGACTACGCGGGCAAGTGGGTGGTCTTCTTCTCCCACCCGGCCGACTTCACGCCCGTGTGCACCACCGAGTTCATGACCTTCGCCAGCATGCAGGACGAGTTCCGGGCGCTCAACGTGGAGTTGCTCGGGCTCTCCATTGACAGCGTCTTCAGCCACATCGCCTGGCTGCGCACCATCAACAAGATCGAGTACCGGGGGATGCGTAACCTCGAGGTGCTGTTCCCGGTGATCGCCGACCTGAGCATGGAGGTGGCGCGCGCCTACGGCATGCTGCAGGAGACGGCCAGCACCACCCAGGCGGTCCGGGCGGTCTTCATCATCGACCCCCAGGGGATGATCAGGGCCATGCTTTATTACCCCATGGCCAACGGGCGTAACATCCAGGAAATCAAGCGGCTGATCCTGGCCCTGCAGGAGGCGGACAAGTACCAGGTAGCCACGCCGGCCAATTGGGAGCCGGGCGAGGAAGTGATAATCCCTCCCCCCGGGTCGTGCGGGGCCGCGCGGGAGCGCATGGAACAGGCTGGCGAGGGGTATCGCTGTCTTGATTGGTTCCTCTGCCTGCGGCCGGACCCGGAGCAGGCCGGGAAGCAGGAGGCGACAACATGATCTCGGAAACCATGCAGACAGCCCTGAACGAGCAGATCAACGCCGAGTTGTACTCCTCTTACCTGTACCTTTCCATGTCGGCCTGGTGCCGGGGGCAGGGGCTCGCGGGGGCGGCACATTGGATGCGCATGCAGGCGGGGGAGGAGATGGTGCATGCGCTCAAACTCTTTGACTACGTGCACCGCCGGGGCGGCAAGGTGACGGTCAACGCCGTCGAGGGTCCGCCCACGGCGTGGGAATCGGTGCGGCAGGTCTTCGAGCACGTGCTGACCCACGAGCAGAAGGTGACTGGCCTGATCGGCGGCCTGGTAAGGCTGGCCCGCCAGCAGCACGACCGGGATGCCGAGGAGTTCCTGCAGTGGTACGTGGACGAGCAGGTGGAAGAGGAGGAGTCGGCCGAAGAAGTCGTGAGCAAGATCAAAGCCGCGGAGCAGAGCGCCCTGCAAGCGGGCCTGCTTGACGAGGAACTGGGCCGGCGCAAGTTCGTCTTCCCCCCGGAAACCTACGGCTCTTGACCTGCCTGGGAGGTGACGATGGCCAGTGACCTCGTGGCCCTGCTCAAGCGGGGCCTGCAGTTGGAATACCGGGGGCTATTCCTCTACCGCATCCATGCCGCTGAAATCGCCGACCCCGAGGTGCGCCAGACCTTCGTGCGCTTCGGGCGCATGGAGCAGGAGCACGCCGCCCTGCTCGGCCAGAAGATTCTGGAGTCCGGTGGCACCATCTCCTACAGTATGAAGCCCCTGGAAGAGGTGCAAAAGCCCCTGCTCGCCGTGATCGAGGAGCACCTGGCCGCCGAGAAACAGGCCATCGCCCTCTACCGCAAGGGGATCGAGATCTCCCTCGACGACGAGATGGTGGAGTTCTTCGCTCGCCTGGTCGGCGACGAAGAGGAGCACCAGCGGGTGCTGACGGGGATCCAGGCGAGGATCGCGGGGCAGTAGGCACGTGTCATTTCGAGCGGTAATCCCGAGCGCAGCGAGGGATCCCCGTCGAGAAATCCCGCTCTCCCCTTCCGCACACTGGGGCTTGAGGACCCGAGCGGCAGGAAAGACGACCGGGACAGTTACCGGCAGGTGCCGTTCTGCTGTTGCTCGTAGCCTGGGCCGGCCGGAAACTGTCCCTTCAGAAGACCGCTCGACCTGCTCTCCCGCGCCCAAATGCCGCAGTCCAGGTGGTCCACCAGCAGCAGGCGCTTCATGCCGAAGGCGCGGGCCTGCTCCAGCCGCCACAGCCAGCCCAGGGTGGTCTGCCCCCGGGTGAACTCGAGCGACCCGCCCAGCGAGGTGAGCAGGTAGTGCCGCTCGGCATGGGCCTCCGCCAGCAACTCCTGCAGCCCCTCGGCGAAATCCCCCTCCTGGGCATAGCGGGGATCGGCACAGCGCACCAGGAGCGTGTCAACGTCATGAGCCATGGGGCCCCCTGAGCGAGTGGAGTGGTGAGCGGTGTAGTAGTCGAGTAGTGAGGAACGCGCCTCTCTTCGCCGGGAAAGGGGGGAGGGCCTGCCACCGGGGGCCTACAGGCGGGGCGTGGCAGCCCCGCCCGAGAGGGTTGCCCTCCGATAGATGACCAGGCTGGAGACGGGGTGGCCGTGCGCGTACCAGTGGAAACGGCAGACCGGCCGGTACCCGGCCAGCCATTCCCCCCGACGCGCCCACCACGCGCGCTCGGAGGGGAAGAACGGCTCTTTGTCCCGCACGGAGAGGACGACGAAGTCCGGCCGGCGGCGGCGCAGATAGGCCGGGTCACACTTGGCATTGAGGGCGCCGGGCAGGCGAGCGATATGGCGGTCGGTGAGGCCGGTCAGGTCAATCACTGTGAGCCGGGGGCAATGCCATGGGAGCACCCCCATTTGGCTGGCGGCGGCCGTGCAGCCGGCGGCATGCCGCTCGAGCCAATCTCCAGCCAGCCGCATGGGAGAATGGGTGGCGCCGTAGGTCTGCTGCACCCGGGCCATCTCCATGCGGGCGGTCCAGGCGCTCGGGCCGGCCAGGCCCACGATCACCATGACTGCGGCAGCCGGGCGCAGCACGCGAGCCGGGGCGCTGCCGGCCGCGAGCAGCGCGAGCACCGGCAGCACCGGGACCACAAAGCGCCAACCCGGCATCCAGTCGCCGCCGGCCGCGAGCACGAAGACCAGCTGCGCCCCCGCCACCGCCAGGCACCCGGCCTGCCAGCGCCGGCGGTGCTCCAGCAACGGCATCAGGCAAGCCAGCAGCGCCCCTGCCCAGACCAGGCGGTCAGGCCACACCCATTCCCACAGGTAGGCCGCGCCCTGCTGCACGCGAAGGGGCAGCGGGCCGGTGGCCTTGGCATAGAACGTGTTGGGCAGCCAGTCGCCGTAATAGGCCAGCCGCCAGACGAGCAGGAGCGCGATCACCCCGGCCAGCCCTGCCAGGTACCGGGGCGCGCGCCGTCCCCACCAGGGGAGCAGGGCCAGGGCGAGCAGAGGCGCCTCGGGCCGGGCCAGCGCCGCCATCCCCCAGGCGAGCCCAGAGGCGAGCGGGCGCCGGCGCACGAAGGCGAGCATCGCCCAGGCCACGGCCAGGGCATAGAGCGGCGTTTCCAGCCCATTCACCGCCCACAGCGTGAAGGGCAGGTAGGTGGCCACGAGCAGCGCCGCCAATGCCCCCCGGCGGGGACCTGCCACCCGCCGCGCCGTCTCATATACCACGGCCAGCGTACCCGCGGCCGCGGCCAGGCCCAGGCCCTTGGCCGCCACCAGGTAGGGCAGGCCCAGCCGCCCCAGGCCGCCCAGGATGAGGACCAGCAGCGGGCTACTGTAACCCTCGACCCGCTCGCCGGGGTTGAAGACGGGACCGTTGCCCTGAGCCAGGTTGCGAGCATAGCGCAGGGTGATGAAGGCGTCGTCCACAGTGAAGCGCCAGTAGAGGGCTGCCTGCACCAGCAGCGCCAGCGCCGCCAGGGCAAGCCCGGGGGCCGCGGGGTGGGCGGCAGTCCACTTCCCGGCCCGCTGCCAGCCCCCGCGCACGCTCCCCCGCATCCCGGCACCCAGGAGGGCAGTTTAGCGGAGGAGGGGATGCCGCGAGGCGCGGCTATGGGACACGAGAGGGACGATTGCGGGACCACCCTGACCCTGCCTCTCCCAAAGGAGAGGCGGAGGGGCGGGCACTACTTGCCCAGCGCCTCCCCGGCCTTGAGGCACAGATTCAACAGCGGCGTGGGGTAGACCAGGGCTACGGCGACGGCGGTGCAGATGAGCACGGCCACCGCGGCAGGGCGGGAGACGGGGAGGGGGTCGGTCTTGTCGGGCTCGGCGATATACATCTGCCGCACCACCATCAGGTAGTAGTAGAGCGACAGCACCGAGAGCAGCACGCCGGCCAGCACCAGCCACCACAGCCCCTGCTCGAAGCCGGCCATGAAGATGAAGAGTTTCCCCCAGAAGCCGCCCAGCGGGGGAATCCCGCCCAGGCTGAGCAGCAAGAGCAGCATGGTGAGCGCGAGCAGCGGCGAACGGCGGGAGAGGCCCCGCAGCGCGGAGATCTCTTCGCTGCCGGTCGCCTGGGCCACGATCATGGCCACCAGGAAGGCGCCGACGTTGACGAAGGCATACTGCGCCAGGAAGAAGGCGGTGGTGCCAGTGCCCAGGGCGGTCGCGGCGGCCACCCCCACCAGGGCATAGCCGGCCTGGGCGATGCCGGAGTAGGCGAGCATGCGCTTGAGGTTGGTCTGGGGCACCGCCACCAGGTTGCCGATAAGCATGCTGAGCAGGCTCAGAATGGCAATGGCTGGCGCCCAGGAGGCGGTGATGCCGCCAAAGAGGCCCAGGAACACCCGCAGCAGCACCGCGAACCCGGCGGCCTTGGAGGCCACCGACAGGAAGGCGGTGACCGGCGTGGGCGCGCCCTCGTAGACGTCGGGCGCCCACATGTGGAAGGGGGCCGCCGCCACCTTGAAGGCAAAGCCGGCGGCCACAAAGGCCATCCCCAGGAGCAGCGCGGCCGAGGGCATGGTGCCAACCGCCTGCTTGATCATGGGGAATGAGGTGCTGCCGGCGCTGCCGTAGACGATGGTCAGGCCGTAGAGCAGCACGGCCGAGGAGACCGCGCCCAGCAGCATGTACTTCAGCCCGGCCTCGGCCGAGCGCGGGTTGCCCTTGTGCCAGGCGGCCAGGGGGTAGAGGCTGATGGTGGAGAGTTCCAGCCCCAGGTACAGGGTGATCAGGTCGCCCGCGCCGGCCATGGTCATCAGCCCCGCGGTGGAGGTGGCGAGCAGGAAATAGTACTCGCCGTGGTGCCGGCTGATGGTGGGCAGGAAGCGGGTGGAGCCCAGGCTGACCAGCGCCGCTGCCACCAGGAAGACCAGGGTGAAGGCCTCGCTGAACGGCCCCGCCGTGATGGCCCGGCTGAAGGCCTCGCCCGCCGGCGGGCATGCCACCAGGACGACCGCGAGCCCGGCGCAGCCCAGGGCCATCAGGTAGCCGAGGAGGCCGCGCAGGCGCGCGCTGGCCAGGTCCAGGAGCAGCACCACCAGCCCCAGGCCCAGGATTGCCAGTATCGGATATATGACCACCAGGTCGTTAGCCATTTTCCCTCGTAGGGGAGCCCCTCCGTGGGCTCCCGCTCACCCCTCACCCCCGCCCTCTCCCAGGGGGAGAGGGGGCGGCGGGCGCGCCCTACATCACTCCCAACACTCCCAATATCGGCCGCAGGCCGGATTCTATCAGGTGCACCATGGGCCCGGGCCAGGCGCCCACGATGAGGAGCACCGCTCCCAGCACCGCCAGCGCCACCCACTCGGTGGTACGGGCGTCGGGGATGCCCTCATACTTGGGGTCGAACTTGCCCATGAAGATCTTCTGCACCACGCGCAAGACATACGCAGCGGTGATCACGATGCCGATAAGCGAGATGGCGGCGAGCAGGGGCATGGCCCGGAAGGCCCCCAGGAAGACCAGCACCTCCGCCGCGAAGCCCGCCGTCCCCGGCAGGCCCAGCGAGGAAAGCCCCGCCAGCACGAAGGCCACCGCAATCCCGGGCATGTAGCGGGCGAAACCGCCCATGCTGGGGATGTCGCGGGTGTGCGACTTCTCGTAGACCAGCCCCACCAGCGCAAAGAAGAGCCCGGTCATGATGCCGTGGGAGAACATCTGCATCACCGAGCCGTTGAGCGCGAGTCCGTTCAGGGCGGCGATGCCCAGCATCACCACCCCCATGTGCGACACGCTGGAGTAGGCGATGACGTATTTCAGATCGCGCTGGCCCATGGCCGAGAGCGCGCCGTAGACGATATTGATCACCGCCACCGTACCCACCAGGAAGGCCCAGTACTGCGCGCCCTGGGGCAGCAGCGCCACCCCCACCCGCAGGATGCCGTAGGCACCCAGTTTCATGAGCACGCCCGCGTGGAGCATGGAGACCGCGGTGGGTGCGGAGGCATGGCCGTCGGGCGACCAGGTATGCAGCGGCCAGATGCCGGCCAGGATGCCAAAGCCGAGGTAGAGCAGCAGGAAGAGCGCCACCTGCAGCCCCGGGGGATAGGGCCCCGCCTGCCCCAGCGCCACCAGGTCGAAGGTGCGAGTGGGCAGGCCGGAATACCAGTACAGGCCCAGGATCCCCACCAGCATAAAGGCGCTGCCGACCAGTAGGAACAGGGTGAGTTTGAGCGCGGCGTATTCACGCGGCCCCGTGCCCCAGATTCCGATCAGCAGGTACATGGGGAGCACCGCGATCTCGTAAAAGAGGAAGAAGAAGAAGAGATCGAGGGCAATGAAGACCCCGAAGACCCCGGTCACCAGCAATAGCAGCAGGGCCAGGAACTCCTTGGTGCGGTGCTCGACCCGCCAGGAGGCGAAGACCCCGGTGGTGATGATGAGCGCGGTCAAGAGCACCAGCACCAGGCTGATGCCATCCACCCCCAGGTGGTAGGTGACGCCGGAGAAGGGGATCCAGTCCACCTGCTCCTGCAGGCGCATGGTCTGGCCCGGGAGGTGCGGCGCGTGCGGGTAGGCGACCAGCAGGGCCACGCTGACGGCCAGCGTGCCCAGGGCGGACACCAGCGACACCAGGCGTAGCGCCAGTTTGCGCTCGCCTGGGATGAGCATGTTGGCCACCCCGCCGGCCAGCGGGAAGAGCAGCAGCAGCGTCAGCAGGTGCGAGCCAATCCAGGCCATCATCGGCTCACCACCAGTGTGGACAGCAGCAGTGCCAGCACCACTGCCCCGCCCACCATGACGTAGGCATACCACTGCAGTTGCCCGGTCTCGGTGCGCCGCAGCCAGGCTCCTGCCCGACCCGCCAGCCAGCCCACGCCGTCCACCATCCCGTTCACCACGTGCCGGTCCACCCAGGCCACCACCGCCGCCGTCCCCAGCACCAGGCGGGCGACCACCCGGGTGTAGAAGGCGTCAATGTACCAGTTGTTTTGCGAGCCCCGGTAGAGGGCCAGGGCAAAGGGCGACTTCACCTTGCCCGGTACATAGGCACGCACCCAGTAGACGAGCCAGGCGAGCCAGATACCGGAAGCGCCGATGAGCGCCGAGACCGCCGGCAGCCAAGTGGCACCGCTTTCCGGGGAGGCATCCCCGAGCAGCGTCCCCACCGGGTGGCCGAAGAGCCCCGCGCCCGCCGCCAGCGCGGCCAGCAGCACCAGCGGACCGGTCATGGAGAAGGGAGACTCGTGAGCGGTGCAGGATTCCCCGTGCCCGTGCCACTCCCGGGTGAAAACCACGAACCAGAGCCGGCTCATGTAGAAGCCGGTAAGGAAGACGACGCCCAGCGCCAGGGCCAGCACTACTGCCTGGCCCCCGGTGCCCACCAGGGCGGAGATATAGCCAGAGTTCTGTACTGCCGCCAGCACTTCGTCCTTGCTGTAGAAGCCCGAGAGCGGGGGGATGCCAGCCAGGGCCAGGGCGCCGATGGCGCAGGTGAGAGCGGTGATGGGCATCCGCCGGGCCAGGCCGCCCATCTCCCGGATGTCGTTGGAATGCACGGCGTGGATCACGCTCCCGGCGCACAGGAAGAGCAGGGCCTTGAAGAAGGCGTGGGTAGTGAGGTGGAACATCCCGGCCGCCATCCCCCCGGCGCCCAGCGCCAGCATCATGTAGCCCAGTTGGCTGATCGTGGAGTAGGCCAGGATGCGCTTCACGTCGTTCTGGGTGAGGGCGATGGTGGCAGCCAGGAAGGCGGTGAAGACCCCGATCAGAGCCACCACTCCGAGCGCCATCGGCGCGGCCTGGAAGATGAAGTAGGTGCGCGCCACCAGGAAGACGCCGGCCGCCACCATGGTCGCGGCATGAATCAGCGCCGAGACCGGGGTGGGACCCTCCATGGCGTCGGGCAGCCACACGTGCAGGGGGAACTGGGCACTCTTGCCCGCGGCGCCCGAGAAGATGAGCAGGGCGATCACGGTGAGGAAGGCCGAGCCCCCGAAGAAGAAGGGGGTCAGGGTGCCCGCGGAGATTGCCCGCTCCAGGCCGGTAAAGGAGAGCGTCCCCGCGGAATACGACAGCGCGAGCACCGCGAGCAGCAGCCCCACGTCACCGAAGCGGGTAACGATAAAGGCCTTCTTGGCCGCGCTGGCAGCCTCGGGCTTCTTGTACCAGAAGCCGATGAGCAGGTAGGAGCAGAGCCCCACCAGTTCCCAGCACAGGTAGGTCTGGAGCAGGTTTCCCGAGGTGACCAGCCCGAGCATGGCAAACGAGAAGAGGGCCATGAAGGCGAAGTAGCGCCCGAAGCCTTCATCGCCGCGCATGTAGCCCAGCGAGTACACCTGCACCAGCAGGGCCACCGCGCTTACCACCACCATCATCAGCGCGCTCAGGCCATCCACCAGGAAGGAGAAGCGCAGGATGAGCGGGGGATCAATCGCGCGCACCGCCATCCAGGTGAAGCCGAACTGGCTGCCCGAGGCAATGCGTCCGGATTGCACGCCCACCAGGAGGGCGATGCTCAGCCCCAGCGACCCCGCCAGGGCGGCGATCAGCAGCGCGGGGGCCAGCCCCTGCCGCTTGCGCAGCGAGGTGAGCGAGATCAGTATGAAAGCAGCCAGCGGTAGCGCCGGCACCAGGTAGACCGGGATCATTGCTTCATCAAGTCCAGTCTCTCGACCTCGACTCCGTGGAAGTTGCGGAACACCGAGAGCACGATGGCCAGCCCCACCGCGGCCTCGGCGGCGGCGATGGTCACCACCACCAGCACGAAGACGGGCGCCTCCATCACCCCTGGCCGCAGGTAGCGCCAGAAGGCGACCAGGTTCAGGTTAGCGGCGTTGAGCATGAGTTCCACGCCCATCAGCACCGCCACCGCGTTGCGGCGGGTGATCACGCCGAAGAGCCCCACCGCGAACAGAGCGGCGGCCAGGCCCAGGTACCAGGAGAGGGGAATGGCACTCATGGCTCCTCCCTCCGGGCAATCACAATCGCGCCCACCATCGCGGCCAACAACAGTACCGAGGCCAGTTCGAAGGAGAAGAGCCAGGTGGTGAGCAGCCCCTCGCCCAGCGCCCGGGTGAAGCCCGGCACGGGAGTCTCGGTGGTCACCGGCCAGAACTCGCGGCCGAGCACGAAGGCGGTCAGCACCCCCACCGCGCCCGACAAGAGTAGCGCCCAGGGAATCATGCGATTGCTCTGCCGCACCTGGGGATTGCCGGCGCCGCGGGTGAGCATGAGCACGAAGATCAAGAGCACGGTGATGGCCCCGGCGTAGATGAGCACCTGCACCGCCGCCAGGAAATCGGCGCCGAGCAGCACAAAGGCCGCGGCCACGCCCAGGAAAACCGGCAGCAGCCAGAAACCGGCACGCACCAGGTTACGGCTGGTGACCACCAGCAGGGCGGGGACGAGCACGCTCGCCGCCACCACGGCGAAGAGGGCATACTGCAGGTTGGCGCTCACTGCTCCCCTCCTTCCCCGGGGGCCACGTTGGCGGCCGCCAGTTCTTTCTGCGTCATCCCGGCAGGCCGGCCCGCGGCCGTCAACTCGGGCAGTTCCCAGACGGTGTCGTCACGGGTGTAGCCGGCGATCTCGTACTCGGTAGTCATCGCCAGCGCCTCGAACGGGCAGGCCTCCACGCACAGCCGGCAGAAGAGGCAGTGCCCGAGGTCCATGCGGTAGCGCGCCGGGTGGCGCTCCCGCCCCTGGCCCTCGGGCTCGACCGTGATCACCCTGGCCGGGCAAGCCTGCGCGCACAGCCCGCAGGCGGTGCACCTGGTGCCGCCAGGGCGCTCGGGATCGGCTCGCAGCATGAAGAGCCCGCGGTAGCGCGGCGCCGGCTCCCGGCGCTGGCGGGGGTAGGCCTGGGTGACGCGCGGGCGGGCGAGCCAGTTGGTGATGGTCACCCGCAGACCCTTGAAGATGCTGATGATTCCCGTGCCCACGTCCCTCAGCATCTATCCGCCCCTCACCGCCCAGAAGGCGGCGAACACCAGCCCCACCAGGGAGGCGGGCAGCAGCACCTTCCAGCCAAAGCCCAACATCTGGTCAATGCGCAGCCGGGGGAGCGTCCAGCGCACCCACATGATGGCCAGGATGAGGGCATAGGTCTTGATCACGAACCAGAGCGCCGGCGGCAGCACCGGCCCCAGCCAGCCGCCCAGGAAGAGCACCGTCCCCAGGGCGCACACGAAGAAGAGGTAGGCATACTCACCCAGGAAGAAGAGGGCGAAGCGCATCCCCGAGTACTCGGTATGGTAGCCGGCCACCAGTTCCGACTCGGCCTCCGCCAGGTCGAAGGGGGTGCGGTTGATCTCGGCCATGGCGGCGATGAAGAAGACCAGGAAGGGCAGCCAGAGCGCAGGATTGGCGATGAACCATCCCTGGCGCTGCGCCTCCACGATGCTGATGGTGGAGAGCGAGCCGGCCATTGCGGTGACCGAGAGCACCGCCACCACCAGCGGCACCTCATACGCCATCAACTGGGCCGCGGCGCGCATGCCGCCGAGCAGCGAATACTTGTTGTTGGAGCCCCAGCCGGCCATCACCATCCCCAGCGCGGGCAGCGAGGAGACGGCAATGATGTAGAGCACACCGATATCCAGGTCGGCGGGCACCCAGGTGCGGGCGAAGGGCAGGGCCACGAAGACCAGCAGCGCGGGCACGAAGACCACCACCGGGGCGATCACGAATAGCCAGCGGTCGGCGCCGGCGGGGATGAGGTCTTCTTTGAGCAGCAGTTTGAGGGCGTCGGCGGCGGTCTGTAGCAGGCCAAAGCGTCCGCCCACCCGGGCGGGGCCCAGCCGGCTTTGAATATCGCCGGAGACCTTGCGCTCCAGCCACACCAGGATGAGCACGGAGAGCAGGATCCAGGCGGTCACCGCCGCCGCCATCACCACGGCCCAGGCGGCGTGCAGCACCAGCGGGGGCCAGCCGTGCGCCAGCCACCACGAGCGCAGGGGCTCATAGACGGCGCTGTCCTGACCGGCCAGCAGACGGGAGATGAAGTCGGCCATTACCGGTCCACCTCCCCCAGGATGATATCCACCCCACCCAGGATGGCGATAAGGTCGGCCACCTTGGCGCCGCGGCAGAGCATCGGCAGCACCTGCAGGTTGGCGAACGAGGGCGAGCGGAAGCGCACCCGAGCCGGCTTGGGGGTGCCGTCGCTGACCACGAAGGCGCTGTAGTCGCCCCGGGCCGACTCGATTCGCCCGTAGGCCGCACCAGGCTCGGGTTTGATCTGCCGGGGCACCTTGGCCAGCACCGGGCCGGGTTCCAGCATCTCCAGCGCCTGCTCGATAATGCGAGCACTCTCGCGCATTTCGGTCATGCGCACCCGGGTGCGGGCCAGGAGGTCGCCCTCCTTCTCCAGGGCCACCGCGAAGTCAATTTCCGGGTAGACGGAGTAGGGATCGCTGCGGCGCAGGTCTATCGCCACTCCGCTGGCACGGGCCATGGGCCCGCTCACCGCCCAGGGCAGCACGTCCGCGCCCTTTAGCACCCCCACCCCCTGGGCGCGAGCGATGAAGATGCGGTTGCCGGTGAGGAGGGCGTCATACTCGTCCAGGCGCGGGCGCAGGTATCTGGTGAAGTCACGCGTGCGCTCCGCGAACCCCTCTGGCAGGTCGTAGGGCACGCCACCGATGCGGAAGAAGGAAATGGTCTGCCGGGCCCCGGTCACCTCTTCCATCAGGTCCAGCGCCCGCTCGCGCTCGCGGAAGCAATACAGGAAGACGCTGGTCGCGCCCACGTCGTTGGCAAAGGTGCCCAGCCACACCAGGTGGCTGGTGATACGCGCCAGTTCGCCCAGGATGACCCGGATGAGTTCGGCCCGCCGGGGCGGGGTGACACCAAGCAACGACTCCACCGCGAGCACGTATGGCCAGTTGTTGAGCACGCCGGAGACGTAGTCCAAGCGGTCGGTATAGGGGATGACCTGGGGGTAGGTGCGGCTCTCGGCGAGTTTCTCGATCCCCCGGTGCAGGTACCCGAGCACCGGGTCCACGGCCATGATCTCCTCGCCGGCCAGAGTGACCACCAGCCGCAGCACGCCGTGCGTGCTCGGGTGCTGGGGGCCGAAGTTGATCAGCGTCTGCCCCTCGGGCAGGTTGCTGGGGTCCGGCTCGATGGTGGGCAGCAGGTGGTTGGGATCGGGGGCCTGGTAGTCAGCCAGCAGCGGGTGCCCCGGCCAGTTTTCCGGGAGCAGGATGCGGCGCAGGTCCAGGTTGCCCGCGAACCGGATCCCGAAGAGGTCCCATACCTCCCGCTCCTGCCATGCTGCGGCCGGCCAGAAGGGGGTGATAGTAGGGCAAACCGGCTGCGCCTGCTCCACGGGCACGACCACCTGGGCGAACTGCCGGGCAGTGGTGGACCATACCCGGAAGACCACCCGCAGCGGCTCGGGGTGGCTGACCGCGGTGAAATCGGCCAGATAATCGAAGCCCTGCTCGCGCAGGCGGCGGCAGACCTCGGGCAGGCGCTCGGGCGTGGTGGTGATGACCGCGCCTTGCGGCCCCGCGGCGACGGTCACGGCGTCGCCTTGCAGCCCGGCCAGCCCGGCTGGAACCAGGGGGGTGGTGGCTTCGCTCATGCCTGTTCCCCCTGGCGGGCGAGGGACTCGCCGTGAATCTTGCGCTGCAAGGCAAGCAGGCCGTTGATCAGGTTCTCCGGGCGCGGGGGGCAACCGGGGATGTAGACGTCCACCGGGATGATCTTATCCACCCCCTGGACCACGCTGTATGAATCGGGGAAGGGGCCTCCGCTGATGGCGCAGCCACCCATGGCCACCACATACTTGGGCGAGGGCATCTGATCGTAGAGCCGGCGCACGTAGGGCGCCATCTTGGTGGTGACGGTGCCGGCCACCAGCATCACGTCCGACTGGCGGGGGCTGGGGCGAAAGAAAATGCCCAGCCGGTCCAGGTCATAGCGGCTGGCGGCAGTGGACATCATCTCGATGGCGCAGCATGCCAGCCCGAACCCCATGGGCCACATGGAGGAGGCCCGCGCCCAGTTGAGCACGTAGTCCACGGGGCCGAGCACGACCCCGCCCCCCGGCAGTTTCAGCACAATCTCGGCGGCCTTGCCGGCTACTCCCATTTCAGGGCGTCCTTTCGCCAGGCGTAGGCCAGCCCGAGCGCCAGGATGGCGATGAAGACCACCGCCTCCACCACCGCGTAGATGCCCAACTTGCGGAAGGCCACCGCCCAGGGGAAGAGGAAGGCTGCCTCCACGTCAAAGAGCACGAAGAGCAGGGCGAAGAGGTAGTAGCGCACGGGGAACTGGTGCCAGGCCGGCTGGCTGGGCGCGGGCCCGCACTCGTAGGTCTCCGCCTTGGTGGGGTGCGGCCGATGCGGCCGCAGGATGCGGGCGACGATGAGGGCGGCGGCCACGAATGCCAGGCCGACCAGGCTGAATATGGCAACTACACCGTAACCAGAAGGCATTTGCACCAGCCGCGACCGGAGAAACGGAGCGAGACCGTGTGTCCGGGGACTTGGTCGCCGGGGCGTGCGCGCGGGGAATGACCAACGCCCAACGCCTATGCAACGGCGCCGCCCCTGGGCAACCGGAGGTGTATGATACCACGCATGGCCAGCGAGTCAATCGGAATACGTTCCTTGTCCGGGGGCGCGGGCTTTTGGTAGAATGAGCGTGATGCCGGGGCCGCCTACCGGCGCCGTGGAGGGGTCATGGACGACAAGCCGCATATTCCCACCGATCTGCTCGCTCGCACCGTGGGCATGGTGATGTTCCTGGCCGGGCTGGTGCTGTTGGTGGTCGTCTTCGTGCTCACCTATCGCATGTTCGCCGCGCTGGGCAGCCGCGCTGCCATCCGGGGCCTGGAGATCAAGGCCGTGGGGGTGGCTGGCGTGCGCGTGCTCTTGCTCTTCGTCATGGGTTACCTGGCCTCGCTCATTTCCACCAAGGGCATTCAGCTCTACGGCGTGGGCCGGGGCATCGCCACCACCAGGTAGGTTACTGCCGTGCGCCTGCTCGCCCTGGATGTGGGAAACAGCGCGTTCCACGCCGGCTTGTTGGCCGACCGCCGGCCGCAATGGCGGGGCCGCCTGCCACTCGGGCAGGCGGACGAGTTCCCCGGGTGGCTGGCCGGGCTGTTTGACCGTCAGGGCGAGGAGCCGCCCGAGCACGCGGTCTTCTGCAGCGTGGTGCCGGGGCAGAATGGTGCGGTGCGGGAGGCCCTGGAGGGGCTGGGCTGCCGGGTGGCGCAGGTGCGGGGGGATTCGCCGGTGGGCCTGCGTAACCGCTATCGCGATCCCTCCCAACTCGGCGCCGACCGCCTGGCCGCGGCTGTGGGGGCTTACCGGCTGGCGGGGGGGCCGGTGGTGGTGGCCGACGCTGGTACCGCCCTTACCGTGGACGCGGTCTCCGGGGCGGGCGAGTTCCTGGGCGGGGCCATCTGGGTGGGGCCGCAGACCGGGCTGGCGGCCCTGCGCCGATCGGCCGCGCAGCTGGATTTCCCGGTGGGCAAGCCCGCACTGCCGGGCACGGACACCGCCTCTTGCCTGGCCGCGGGCGCGCACTGGGGCACCGCCGGGGCTGTCCGCGAACTGGCGGCGCGGCTGCGCGAGGTGATCGGCACGGGCGCCCCGCTGGTGCTCACCGGCGGCGCCGCAGGCGACCTGGCCGCCGTGCTGCCCTTCGCCCGCCTCGAGCCCGACCTGGTGCTCATCGGCCTGGCCTGGTGCTGGGAGGCGATGAGAGAGGCGAATAGGCGAATGAGCGGATAGGCGGATGGGAGGGAGGAGAGCGAGATCTCTCGACAGGGACCTCGCCGCGCTCGGGATCACCCGCCATGACATTTGACGCCAGGATCCAGGACCGAATATCCAGCAGCCAATGCAGACCACCGTTTACATAGGCGCGGTCGCCATCAGCCCTCCACTCGCCCTGGCCCCCATGGCCGGGGTGACCAACCTGCCCTTTCGCCTGCTCTGCCGGCGGGCGGGGGCGGGGCTGGTGTGCTCGGAGATGGTGAGTGCGGTAGCGCTGTGTCATGACAGCCGGCGCACGCTGGCCATGCTCGCGAGCGACCCCCGGGAGCGCCCGCTGTCGCTGCAGATCTTCGGCGGCGACCCCGAGACCATGGCCCGGGCGGCCGCCATCATATGCGAGCGGGCGCAGCCCGACCTGCTCGATATCAATATGGGCTGCACCGTGCCCAAGGTGACCAAGGGGGGTGCTGGGGCCTGCCTGTTGGGTGACCCGGGGCGGGCGGAGGCCATCGTGCGGGCAGTGACGAAGGCCAGCAGCGTGCCGGTGACGGTGAAGTTGCGGGCGCGCTGGCGGGCCGGGTACCCGGATGCAGTGGAACTGGGCCAACGTTTCGTTGACGCCGGCGCGGCGGCACTGGTGATCCACCCCCGCTCGGCCCAGGGCAAGTTTGCGGCCCCGCTGGAGTGGGACCTGGCCGCCAGGCTGGTGCAGGCGGTGCCGGTGCCAGTATGGGCCAACGGCCAGGTCAACAGCCTCGAGGGCGCCCGCCAGGTACTGGCGGAGACGGGCGCCGTAGGCTTGATGGTGGGCCGGGCGGCGCTGGGCAACCCGTGGATTTTCGCCCAGTTGGCCGTCCTGTGGGGCGGGCCGGCGACCGTGCCTCCCACCCGGGAGGACCGGCTGCGTATGGCGCTGGAGCACGGGGGAATGCTGGCCGGGCTGATGGGCGAGCAGCGGGCGGCGCGGCAGATGCGCAAGCACGTGGCCTGGTACGCCCGGCATTTCCGGGACGCCGCCCTGCTGCGGGTGGCGGCGGGACAGGCCCACACCTGGAGCGCCCTGGCGGAAACGTTGCGGGCCGCCATGCTCGCGCCGCCAGGGAGCGGCCTGCCCGGGGTCGAATAGGTGTCCGTTTCACGGCAGGAGGCACATGCGTAGAGTCGTCAGCGTAAGCCTGGGTTCCTCGCACCGCGACCACACGGCCCGCCTCACCCTGCTCGGGGAGGAGTTCGAGTTGCAGCGGGTGGGGGCGGACGGCGACGCGGCCAAGGCCGCCGCCATCATCCGCGAGTTGGACGGGCAGGTGGACTGCATCGGCCTGGGCGGCATGGACCGCTACCTGGTGGCGGGGAGCCGGCGCTGGGAGATACGCCAGGTCGGCCGCCTGGCCCGGCAGGCCACGCGCACCCCGGTGGTGGATGGCGGCGGTTACAAGCGCTACATTGAGCCCTACCTCTTCCGCCAACTGCACGAGCAGGGCATCGTCAACTTCACCGGCAAGCGCGTGCTTTTGTGCGCGGCGGTGGACCGCTTCGGGGTGGCCCCACTGCTCCCGGAGTTGGGGGCCGAGGTGTGCTATGGCGACCTCGTCTTCGCCCTGGGGTTACCCATTGGAATCCGCCGCTACGGAACCATCCGCCTGCTGGCCAGACTGCTGCTACCCGGGCTGGCTTGGCTGCCCATGAGTGCCCTCTATCCCACCGGGGAAAAGCAGAGAGAGGCCGACTCGCGCTTTGCCCACTTCTACCAGTGGGCCGAGATCATAGCCGGCGACTTCCATTTCGTGCGCCGGCATTTGCCGCAGGACATCAAGGGGAAGGTGGTGATCACCAACACCACCACCGCCAAGGACGTGGATACCTTCCGGGAGCGAGGGGCGGCAATGATGGTCACCACCACCCCCGAGGTGCAGGGCCGGTCGTTCGCCACCAACGTGAACGAGGGGGTGCTGGTTACCCTGGCGGGGAAGCACCCGGACGAGATGACCGGCGAGGACTACCTGAACGTATATTGTGCGCTTGGCTGGGGGGCGCGCGTGGTTGATTTCACATAAGGCGGGAGCATGGGTCTTTTCGGTTTCATCATCCATCCCATTGACGGCAAGCGTGACATTGCACGCAAGTACCCCTTGGTCAGATTCCTGCCCACGCCGGTAGTGGAGTGGGCAGTCAAGCGCATCTCCCCCTCCATGGTGGGGCACATCACGGGGGTACGGGGGGCCGAGGGGGCGCAGGCCGAGGGTTGGTTCGTGGGGTGCCCGCTGACCCCGCGCCAGTTCTTCGCGCTGCCCCAGGACTACGTGCTCGGCCGCATCACCCAGGCGGCCCGCGTCGCCCAGGACCTGGGCGCCCGGGTGGTGGGGTTGGGGGCGCTCACTTCGGTGGTGGGGGATGCTGGCCTCACCATCTCCCGCAACGTGGATATTGCGGTTACCACCGGCAACACCTACACCGTGGCCACCGCCATGGAAGGGGTGCTGGAGGCCGGGCGACTGGTGGGGATCGAGCCCCGCGCGGCGCGGGCCGCAGTGGTGGGGGCCACCGGCTCCATCGGCCGGGTATGCTCGCACCTGGTAGCCGAGGAGGCGGCCGAGGTGACCCTGGTGGGGCGGGACGAGCGCAAACTGGCAGCCCTGAGGGAGGAGATCGGCCGCAGCAACGTGAGCATCAGCAGTCACCCGGAAAAGGCGCTGCCCCTGGCCGACCTGATCATCACCGTGACCAGCGCGGTGGATACGGTAATCGCTGCCGAGCACCTCAAGCCAGGGTCGGTAGTGTGCGACGTGGCACGGCCCCGGGATGTGTCCCGGGCGGCGGCCGAGCGGCGGCCGGACGTGCTGGTGATCGAGGGTGGGGTGGTGGCGGTGCCAGGGCAGGTGGAGTTCGGGTTCAACTTCGGCTTTCCGCCCGGCACCTCGTATGCCTGCATGGCCGAGACCATGATCCTGGCCCTGGAGGAGCGCTACGAGTGCTACAGCCTGGGCCGGGACCTGGCGTTGGAGAAGGTGCGGGAGATGCGTGCACTGGCGGCCAAGCATGGCTTCCGGCTGGCCGGATTCCGCAGTTTCGAGCGGGCGGTGGGCGAGGAGCAGATCGCGCGGGCCCGGGAGGCGCGGAGCCGGCAGAGCGGTGCGGCAGGGTAAATGCGGCTGCCCGCAGTAATGTGTGGGGTCGGTGAGAACATGGTAGTCTGACCCGTAAACGTGGCCATCCGCGGCCGCCGGGAGCCCGGAGACGGGCTGCCGTACGGGAAAGGCGGGAGGGTCTGAGACCATGGCAGGTGTGACGCTTCGCAACCTGACCAAGCGCTTTGGGAAGGTGACTGCGGTCAACCAGCTCAGCCTGGAAATCCGCGACAAGGAGTTCCTGGTGCTGGTGGGCCCCTCCGGCTGTGGCAAGACCACGGCCCTGCGCATGGTGGCGGGTCTGGAGGAGGCCACCGAGGGCGAAATTTACATTGGCGACCGCCTGGTCAACGACGTCTCCCCCAAGGACCGCGACATCGCCATGGTGTTCCAGAACTACGCCCTCTACCCGCACATGAGCGTTTACGACAACATGGCGTTCGGGCTGCGGCTGCGCCGCAGTAACCAGCGGATGCTCTTCTGGCGGCGGCCCGCCTTCACGAAGCAAGAGATCACCGAGCGGGTGCAGGCCGCGGCCTCCATGCTGGGATTGGGTGACCTGCTGCACCGCAAGCCCAAGGAGTTGTCAGGCGGCCAGCGGCAGCGGGTGGCCCTGGGCCGGGCAATCGTGCGCGAGCCCAAGGTCTTCCTGATGGACGAGCCGCTTTCCAACCTCGACGCGAAACTGCGGGTGCAGACGCGGGCTGAACTGATCAAACTGCACCGGCGCCTGGGTATCACCACCATCTATGTGACCCACGACCAGATGGAGGCGATGACTATGGGCGACCGCATCGCGGTAATGCGCGACGGTCTGCTGCAGCAGGTGGATACCCCGCTCAACCTGTACAACCAGCCGGTCAACCTCTTTGTGGCCGGCTTCATCGGGAGCCCGGCCATGAATTTCATGGAGGCCTCGCTGGTGGAGGAGGGCGGACGCCTGCTGGTCGATACCGGCGATTTTCGCATGGCCCTGCCCGCGGACAAGGCTGAGGCGGCCCGCAAGGAACTGGGCAAGCCGGTAATTTTTGGCGTGCGCCCGGAGGACATCTATGACCGCGCCCTGGCCGGGCCGGTGGCCGGCACGGAGGAGAATACCGTGCGCATGAACGTGGACGTCACCGAGCCCATGGGCGCCACCGTCTACGCTTACCTGACCAAGGGCAAGCATACCGTGATTGCCCAACTGGAGGCGGCCACGCAAGCCAAGATCGGCGGCAGCCTGGACGTCATCTTCGATCTCGACCGCGCCCACCTCTTCTCCAAGGAAAGCGAAGAGGCGATCTTCTGATTCGCGACCGTGCGCCGTCCCGGACCCCGGCCTGCCGGGGTCCTTTTGCTTATCGGGAGCGGTAGTCAACCCGCACCGCGCTGGGTATAGTGTAGGGGCTGGGGGCATTCCGCCTTGATGAAGCCCGAAGAAAAAGCCGATCTGGTCACCCACCTGGAGGAGTTGCGCACGCGCCTCATTCGCGCCGTGCTCTACCTGGTGGCGGGGACCAGCGGGGCCTGGTTTTGCTACCACCGGCTGTACGATATCCTGCTGAGCCCGGTGCTCCCCGCCCTCCAGCGGGCGGGCGGAAACATCATCACCTCCACTTGGATGGAGGGCTTTCTTGCCCAATTCCAGGTCAGCCTGATCGGCGGGGTAACCGTAGCCGTGCCCCTGTTGCTGTGGGAGTTGTGGGGATTTGTGGCCCCGGGGCTTACCGACACGGAGCGGCGGGCGGCACGGGTGGTGTTGCCGCTATCGGTGTTGCTGTTCGCCTCCGGGGTGGCGCTCTGCTTCCTGCTCGCGCCCCGGGCAGTAGTATGGATGATGTCCTTCAATCCCCCGGGGGCGGTTCCCCTGTTCCAATTGCAGAAGCAGGTGAGCCTGATGGCCAAACTCTGCCTGGCCTTTGGGCTTTGCTTCCAACTGCCGCTGGTGGTGGCCTTCCTGGTGAAGGTGGGCATTGTTGGCCCGCAAACGCTGCGCGCGAAGCGACGTGAGGCGATCGTGCTGATATTCTTGGTCGCCGCCG
>Ga0315298_1000552_pt1 | contig 72624 bp, 85 predicted proteins | sample WHS_1_MG_FD_203077 | JGI IMG/M metagenome (GOLD analysis project Ga0315298, IMG submission 203077) | Extremophilic microbial mat communities from Washburn Hot Springs, YNP, Wyoming, USA - WHS_1_MG | ecosystem: Environmental > Aquatic > Thermal springs > Hot (42-90C) | place: USA: Wyoming... | reverse complement strand
AAATAGTGAATTTGTTCTTTATTATTTGCCTTGTTTAATAAGCCTAGCAAAGAAGGATAGAGAGAAAACACTCCACTATCTACAATATCTAGGATTTAATGACAACTTTATTTCTTTAATCGATAAGAGGGCAAAAACATGATAGAAATTGTTGAGGGAGAGTGGTTTAGACTTCCACACTTAGGAACGGACAACTTTAAGACGCTAATGTCTTTAGGTCTAAAATACGATAAAGCAAAGGGAATGCTCATTGATAGCGAAACCAATAAGAATTTACTTATCACTTTTTTAACTCAAGTTCTAAAAGATGATGTGCAAATATACAAAAAGTGTGCTATATGCAAAGCTAGAATCGACTGTAGAACTTGTGAATACAGTTCTGACTGTGATTTCCTTAAAGCGTCAGAGAACTGTTTATGCTCTAAGTGCTTAGAAAGAGAGGAAAGTTACGCATATTATATTATGAATTCTGAAACTTTTTAAGCAGTCCAAAAAGGTTTCCTTAAAAGTACTGATCTAAGAAAGGCGTCACGTAACCCATCGTAATCCTTCTCATCTAAGTACCTACCTACATCAACTTCATTACCTGAGACCATCAAACAAGGCTTAAGAAGACCATCATACGTCACTCTAAGTCGATTACAATGATAACAGAATTCAGTATTTTCTATAGGATGCACCACTTCAACTTTCGTGGAATCCAATTGGAAGATCTTTCTCTTATGCATGTCGTCCCTAAATTGAACTGACTTAGAAATTTTAGAAAGCTTCTCTTCTACTTCATCGATCGACCTATGATATTCTGAGTAGAGATTTCTAGATATCCTTACTGGCTCAAGCTCAATTATTTGCAAGATAGCACCCGACTTAGCTGCGTACTCTATCATAGAGTCAACTTCGTCATCATTTATCCCTTTTAAAAGGACCATGTTCAACTTAACGGGGTTAAGCCCCGTTTTAACTGCTTCCTTTACCCCTTCAAGAACTTTCTTAATTTCACCCCCAGTTATTCTCTTGTACTTTTCACTATTAAGAGATGGAAGACTTACGTTAACCCTTTTTAATCCCGCATCTCTAAGTTGTTTACTATACTCTTTTAAAAATTGCCCATTTGTAACCATAGAAACCTCGGTAAAGGATTTTATAGAGGAGATGGATCTGACAATTTCTATTATATCTTTTCGATAAAGTGGTTCACCACCTGTAAGTTTAACGGTTTTAACACCATAAGATGCCGCTAACTGTGAAATCATCATTATCCCATCAATATCGATCTCTTTATTTCCCTTATTCAACGAACCTTCTGAGTGGCAGTAGAAGCATTTCAAATTACATTTTGATGTCACAGATATTCTCAAGTTATATATTGGGCGGTTGTAAAGGTCCAGAAGCATCTTTATTCACAAGCATGCTTAACTATGTGCGGTAGTTCGTTGATGATGACCTCTAAAGCAGTTTCAACAGCGTCTGGCGAACCTGGCATACAAAACACTACACACTTAGAGATAATTCCAGCAGAAGCCCTTGACATTAACGCAACACTTTCAGCCTTTGAGAAAGTTTTGTACCTAAACATCTCCCCAAAGCCAGGAAGCTCCTTATCAAATAATGGAAAAAGAGCTTCTATTGTAACATCTGAAGATGTTAGACCGGTTCCACCGGTCAAAATGACGACGTTACAGTCTTCCTCATAGATCGATCGAAGTGTTTCCTTTCGGATCATTTGTATGTTGTCTGATACGATCTTTTTTGATATTATCTTGTAACCCTTTTCCATAAGTGCTTTAACAATCTGCGACCCAGAAGCATCCTCGATTCGATGTCCTTTTAGAGCTTCTGAATATCTTGAAGTACTTACTGTTATAACTGAACATCTTATGTCAGAAGGGGCTGACGCCCTATGTAATTCATAACTTTTCATTACCTTTCACCTTGCTTAATACTCGAACGTCTGTTATCAAGGTAGTTGGATATTGACCGGCTTCATCTTTTTCATACCTTTTAATGACATCCCAAATATTCAAAAGGGCATTAAAAACCCCTGTTAGAGCTTCCATTTCAACGCCTGTTTTAGAATAGGCTTTAACATAAACCCTTACTGTGATTATAGTTTCTGATAAATCAAACTTTACCTTAACGTCTTCAATAGGAACTGGATGACAGAATGGGATCAATTCAGATGTCTTCTTGACCGCATTAGTAGCTGAGATTATCGCAATCTGGAGGGGGTCACCCTTTTCTGCTTTACCTTCCCTTATTATCTCAATAGTTTCCTTTTTAAGGAGGATCTTCCCCTCAGCAATAGCTTCCCTTTTTATAACTGGCTTTGTAGAAATATCAACCATCCCCAAGTTTATTGCCCATTCCAAATAAACTATCATTCTAGTATAAAAAGAACTCGCTAACGGAAACAGAAAAGCGTTTTATTGACCTTTTAAAGACTTAAAATAATGAGCCTCATAAATTAGTATTACTATTTATAAAAAAAGTAATACTTATATATTTTATCGACAGCCACATTAAACGGTGTATACTTGCACATCCCTGATGGCTTCCTCAGCCCTTCAGTTTTCATAACAACATACATAATAACCATCATTTTTTGGGTAACGTCCTTCAGAAAAATAAAGCTAACCGATAAACAAGTGCCTATTATGGGTCTTTTAACCGCTCTTTTCTTTGCGGCTATGATGATGAATTATCCGATAGTTGGTGGAACAACTGCTCATCTTCTTGGCGGAGCCTCGCTAGGTCTAATTCTCGGTCCTTTTGCAGGTTGCATCTCCGTAACTATAATACTTGTTCTACAGGCGCTCCTGTTTGGCGACGGTGGACTTACCACTTTAGGTGCTAATGTCTTGAATATGGGCGTAATCGGCGTTTTCGTGCCATGTGGTCTGTTCTTGCTGATGAATAAAATGCTAAAAGGAACGGGCAAAAAATTGTATTTTACGATTTTTGTTTCAGCATTTATAGCTGATGTGCTCGCAGCCATTGCTGCAGGTACAGAATTAGGTCTTTCTCAGCCAACTTTCCAATACGGGTTAAGCTTGGCTGTACCTGCAATGGCAGTCAATCATTCGATTATTGGTGTCGCAGAAGGTGCAGTGACGACGATTTTGATAAAAACACTTCTGAAGTTGCGACCAGATGTCTTGGAGCAAAGCCCTATCCTAAAACGACTTGGTATTTTCCAAAACAAGAAAGAAGTTAAAGAGTGAGGCGAGAAAACTTGGTAACAGCGAACAAAAGAACAAACCAGAAAACAATCATGATCGGACTAACGGTAGCTTCGGTTTTTGTCCTAATTGGCGTATTCATGTTGTCCTATTCCATGGAGACCTTGGACAAGGTAGCTGAACAATTAGGGGCGAAAGAACAGCCATTGTTTAACCCGCCATTTGCAGATTATAACATTCCTGGGTTAGACAATGTATGGGGTGGTCTTATTGCGGGCATTATGGGAACTCTGTTATTGTTCATTGTGAGTTTAGCTGTGGCTAAGCTTTTGCATAAGAAAAAGAGTTAATTGAAAATGAAGTTACCACAATCATTAAGAGATTTAGTCGGAAGTGTTGAATCGCTAGTCTTTATTGAGGACCTGAGTGGCAAACATGGCTTACTTCAGACGTTAAATCCAATAGTCAAGCTAATCGTTGTGGTCTTTATGATAGTGGCTTCTTTGTTCATATCCTCGCTTCCATACCTGATCTTAATCTGTACTGTTCCTTTAATTTTGGTTCTGGCTTCTAAGATTCCGTTTAGGCAATTTGCTTTAAGAACTGCTTTTATCCCTACTTTTGCTGCGATAATTTCTGTACCCGTATTGTTCTTAACTTGCGGTCAGCCCATTTTTACAGCTAATGTGGATGCACTAAACTTGACAGTAACGTTAGAAGGTTTGCAACGCTTTCTTTTGTTCACAATTCGAGTTTGGTTCTGTGTGGCATCCCTGAGCCTTCTTATGCTCTCTACAGGCTTTGATAGAACCCTAAAGCTGCTGTCTTCCTTGAAGGTTCCTTCTGCCGTCGTGCAGATGTTCAGTTTGACATACAGGTATTTTTTTGTATCTGTTCATGAGGCACAGAGCGTTTTGATGGCCAAAGAAGCTAGAACATACATCCATAAGCGTATGATAAACTTTCAAGCTTTGAAAGATTTGGGATCAGTTCTTGCCACTTTATTCATACGCACGTATGAGCGTTCTGAAAGGGTTTACATGGCAATGAAATCGCGTGGCTTCGAAATAGAAAGTAGCAACAAACCGTCAATAGCCAATTTCAATTTTCGCGATTTTCTTTTTGCCGCAACAGTAATAACCGCATTTAGTTTAATAATCTTATTGTAGAAGGTTATCCAATGTCCAATTCCATCGTTTCCGTAAAAGAGGTAAAATTCACTTATCCAGGTGGAATTAGAGCGGTAAATGGTGTGTCCCTTGAAATTCAGAGAGGCGAAAGAGTTGCAATATTGGGTCCAAATGGTTCTGGAAAGTCAACCCTAATCCTCTTAATTGCAGGTCTCCTAGTGCCTGAAAAAGGAGAAATCACAGTATTCAACGAGAAAACCACTTCGGAAAATTTTCAGAAGTTGCGGCAGAAGATGGGCATAGTCTTCCAAGACCCGGATGACCAGTTGTTTACTCAGAGCGTAATCGAAGATGTCGAGTATGGGCCGAAAAATCTAAGGCTTCCTGAAGTTAATATCAAACAAAGAAGCGAGGAAGTCCTTAAAAGGATTGGTATTTACCATTTAAAGGATCGCCCCCCGTATAGGTTGAGTTTTGGAGAGAAGAAAAAGGCTTCTTTGGCGACTGCCCTGGTTTTGAAGCCTGAGCTTTTGATTCTTGACGAGCCCACTGCGAATTTGGATCTAATGTCAAGGAGAGATCTTTTAAGCATGCTCAACGAACTGAATAGAGAAGAAACCACTGTGTTGGTGTCTACCCATGACGTGGAGGCGCTTCCAGAACTGGCAGACAGGATAGTAGTAATTAGTCATGGTCTTGTGCTTGGTGAAGGGGAAACTTCTGAAGTTTTGCAGGATTTGAGGCTTCTTGGCTCTGCTGGTTTAGAACCACCTGCTATCGCTAGACTTTTCTCTGAGCTTAAGGCTGTAGGTCTCGTTGGGGAAGTACAGGTCACGGTAAGTGCTGCTTTGCGGGAATTATGTAATCTGCTGAAAAGGGAATGAGAGGCGCAGACATAATATCAGTTCTCTCTGACAAATCGTTAGTCAACATGGCCGATGTAAACAGCATAATGGCAGAGTTAGCCCTTCAATGGTTGAGCTCAAACCGTAAACTCTTAAAAGATTAAATGAGGTCTATTGACCGAGTTGATGTAGAAGGTAGGGAGACTTAAGTCAGAGATCTAAATCATGAAGAGCATTAAAGTTTTTATTGTAACCCTCTAAGGGCGCATACTTGTTTGAAGATGCGGCGTCCGGGATTTGAACCCGGGCTATCCAGCTTGGGGGGCTGGCATCTTTGGCCACTAGATCAACGCCGCATACTTTCCACTACTCTGGGAGTTTAAATAACATTTTTTCTTTTTCAAAGGTCAACTCATATGTGTCATTCACGTTCATTGGCACTTGGAGTTGATCAAACTCCTTTTCCGTTAAGAAGAGTACAACTTTAGGGTACGTCAATTCCTTCGCCATGGGAGGAAAAAGGCCCATTGATTGTATTTGTGTTATTATGGAGTGTGTTACCTTTGCTGCTTCATCTCCGTATTGTTGGCTCATTAACGGCTGCCTTTTAACTTCAACTAATTCTATTTGCTTTCCTGGTTCACCCGTATCCGGTGCAGTAAAGCTTGTAATCCTATACACCTTTACCAATACCATATTCTTCCACCACAAGCATTATTCTGACTAAAGAATAAAGATTAAGTTTTTATGTTTACATTATATAAATCTGTTTCCTTTTAGGTCTCGCCAAGAGTTTAGTTTAGCTAACTGAAATATTTACGTGTTAAAAGGCAAGCAAGGTAAAATTAATCTTCTACTATTAAATAGCCCCAATGGGTTGAAAATACTAGTTAGACCTTTGAGCGCAGAAAGCTTAGGAGTAAGATCGACATCAACATATGTGGAGACACCAGATCTTAGAGCCCTAATAGATGCTGGAGCCGCTCTTGCGCCTAGAGATGGTTTATTACCACATCCTTTAGAATACAAGGCATTAAAGGAAGAAAGGAAAAAGATTAAGTATTATGCAGAAAAGAGCGAAATAATTGTTGTGTCACACTATCACTTTGACCATTTTTCTCCTTTTTTTAATACTTTAGATGCCAAGTGGACTTGGTGTGACAAGGGATTTGCTAGCGAAATCTATTCTAACAAGACAGTATACTTAAAAAATATTGAGTCTTCAATAAACTTTAGTCAAAGAAAAAGAGGGTTTATGTTCAAAAGGTTGTTGAGTAAAGTTGCAAGTAAGATTATAGAAGCGGATAACAAAACCTTTTATCATGGGGGGACCACAATCCAATTCAGTGAACCGTTATATCACGGAGAAGAAGGAAGTAAACTTGGATATGTCTTGGCAACAATATTAAGAAGTAGAGGACTTACCTTTATACATGCATCAGACGTTCAAGGTCCTATATCGGAGAAAACACTTAATTATATACAAAAGGAAAGACCGGACATTCTTATAATCAGTGGGCCGCCAACTTACCTTAAGAACGTAGATGAAAAGAATATTATTAAAGCTGAGGAGAACCTTAACAAGTTGGTAGAAGACACTAAACTAATCATTCTTGATCACCATCTCTTAAGAGATATCAGATCGTTAGATTTTGTAAAGAAGTTGAATATTAAAGCAAAGACTTTTGGAAATAAAGTACAGACCTTTGCAGAGTACCAAGGAAGAAAGAATCTGTTACTTGAATCCAAACGTGAGAAGCTTTATAAGGAAAACGAACCAGACAAAGAATTTCTAAAATGGATTAATCTTCCACCTCAGATTCAAGCGAAGACACTTCCCCCTGTTTAGCAGCTATATCCTTTATCTGTTCGATGGTTAGGATCCCTGCTTCAGCCAAGTTAACAATAGAATTAGTTGAAGCAATGCCAGTAAGCTTTCCAATCTTCCCCCTTATTTGTCTCCACTTTAATTTAGTATTGCCACTTTTGGATACATATATTATGCCTAGAATATCCTTTACATTAACAAAGGTGATATCCTTAATCTTAGTCAAAGTCACTTTGTCAACAGCTTCAATATAGATGGAGCCAGGGCCACTTTCCTTTTCAGGAAAAACTTCAGGATCTTTATAGTAACTTAATGGCATAAAGGAGCGGCAAGTACTGTTTATAAGGAAATGCCTAACCTTCTCTACTGGTATAGTTAAATTTATTTTTACCATATCCTTCCCTATCTGTTTACATCCAAAACAAACTGCTATAAATGACTTTTTAAATATGTTTTGTTGGGCGATGAGGAAAAACGGTATCGAATTAATGAGAGAGATCTTGAGTGCTGAGCCCTTGAAAAGTACACTTTCGGCTATCTCTCTATAACTTATAGAGCGCAATATATGATTATAGTTAAATAACCGACTTTAGGAACTCAACTAAAGATAAGATGGAAAAGTCAAAAATCTTTAAAGATGAGCCTAAACTCTTCCCAGAATACATACCGAAAAGGATACCACATAGGGAGGTAGAAGTGGGTAAACTGAAGTCCTTTTTTCATGTCGTCCTTCAAAACCCAGGGGAAACTAGTCAACAGGTTTTCATTTTAGGCCCTGTAGGTAGTGGAAAAACTCTTGTCTCAAAGAAGTTTCTTCAATATATCGATGAACAGTATCAGACAGGCAATATTAGAATAAAGACCTACTATACTAATTGTAGGGTGAATAAGGTTTTTAGCAGTATTTTAAACAATATACTCGCTTCAATAGGTCACTCCTTTCCTAATAGAGGCTTTTCAGTTGACGAGATAGTTCAATATTTTTTATCAAAAAGTTTAGAAGAAAATGTTCATATAATATCGGTTTTCGACGAATTTGATGCTCTTGTTACTCATGAAGGTGTAGAACCACTTTATATAATAACTAGAATGAGGGAAATGGCGAAAGATAGACAGACCTTTTCATCAATAATTATAAGTAAATCGTTTTCATATCTGGATAAAGCAGATCAAGGGATACTGAGTTCAATACAAAAGAACATAATAAAGTTAGAGGCTTATAATGAGATACAACTTAATGACATCCTTTTTGACCGTATTATATTGGCTTTCAATGAAGGCACAGTAGAAAACGAGACAACAGAGCTTGTATCAAAGATTGCTTCTAGATACGGGGATGCCAGATATGCAATAGAACTTTTACATCTTGCAGGTAGAATCGCCGACTTCAGAGGCGAAGACAAGGTAAGACCTGAACACGTTAGAGAAGCGAAGCTTCAGCTACCGCCTCAAATAAGAAAGGAAGAAATTGGTTACCTAGACGAACACGAAAAAATTCTCCTTTTATCTTTATCAAAACTTCTAAAAGAAAATTTAGGGGAAAAAGTAACCTTAAAGGATCTTCAGCAAGAATACAGTATGGCATGTGAGGAGTACGATAAAACGCCCTTGAAGTACACTCAACTCTGGCTTCGAATAAAAAACTTAGCACAAAGAGACTTGATAAGCGCAGAAGTTACAAGCAAGGGTCGCAGAGGGAAAACGACCTTTATAAGCCTACTTAACGTCCCAGCAGATCAAATATACAAGGAAACAAAGGAGAGGCTTGAAAATGGATGATCTGTCTGTGATCTTTGGAACCAAAGGAAAGTTCAAAATATTGAAGACCCTTTTAGAGGAGGAGGAAACAAACATTTCTTCACTATTAAGGGAGGTTCGAATATCTTATCCCTTAGCCATCAAATATTTATCTGAGCTTGAGAAGGAAGGTTTGATCAAGCAAAAGAGATTTGGTAGGATAAGAATAATCAGTTTAGAGAATAATAGATCAACTAGAATATTAAAGAACTTTCTAATAGAGTGGAAAAATAGTAAGGAAGAAAGAGTAGGAAAGGGATTTGGATAGTTTATTCTTTATCTATGAACTCTTCAGGTGAGGGGGGACTTTCGCTTAAACCCTTTCTCTTTCTAATTGACGCGATCAGTTGCGCAAGGATGCTTGTTGGGACGATGTTCCATTCCTTAAAGTGGGTGTTCCACATAGCTTTTCCAGCCGTTGCTCCTCTCATTGCTTCACTAAGGTCAAAGGTTTCTGAGGCTGGAATAACACCTTCCACAATTGTAAGAATACCTTTTTGTTCAACATTAAGCATCCTTCCCCTTCTAGCCGAGATAACACTGGCGATTGCTCCTATCAATTCACTACTTGCTTTAACCTCTATACCTAAAATTGGTTCTAGTAATGTTGGGTTTGCTAATAACAGAGCACCTAGAATTGCTCTTCTGGAAGCTGGTAAGAGTTGCGCATACGTCCTATGGGCAGGATCTTCGTGGAACTCTGCATGATGAAGCACCACCTTAATACCTCTACATGACTCCTGAGCAAGGGGACCATTCTCCATAACATCGAAGAAACCAACTTTTATAGAGTCGATGGATTCTTGCATAAATTGAACACCTTTAGTCGAATCGATGAATATATTGCCTCTGGAATCGATAGAGATAACATTCCTGGCTTCATCTGCGTCCCACCCATGGTCCCTTAATATCTTAGCCACAGTCTTCTTGTCGCTTTGTTCATTAATTGTGTTGTTTCTGATCAGTTCAATTATCTCAGGGGTTAGTGGTTCAACCTTCATGAATATACGGTTATGTTTATTTGGAGATTTGGACATAACAGGGCCAGCAGAGCTACGAATCGTTTCGCGATAGTTGATTAATGGAGGAGTAGTCACAATCTCAAGCCCAGCTTGAGCAATAAGCGTTGTAGCGATTTCTAGATGGAGAACTCCCATTCCAGACATAAGCATTTCTCCCGTTTCTTCGTTGATTTTGATAACAAGGTTAGGGTCTTCGATTGAAATCTTCCTTAGAGTGTCGATCAACTTAGGAAGATCTCGCGGGTACTTAGGTTCAACAGCAATAGTCACAACAGGTTCAGAAACGTACTTTATTTGCTCAAACGGTGTTATGTCTTTAACTGAAGAAATCGTCTCTCCAGCGCGCGCTGCATCTAAACCAAGAAGGGCTGGGATGTTACCTGAGCCCATAACTCCAATCAACTCTCTAAATGGACCCATAAACATATTAACGGATTGAATTCTCGCCTGCGTCCTTGCGTTACTTAAAAAGACAACATCTCCATCATGCACAGTACCAGAAAATAGTCGGCCTACTGCTACAACACCAGCTTGTGGGTCAACAACAACGTTCGTAACCATCATCACTATAGGTCCTTTTTCATCGCAGTTCATAAGGGAAATTCCTAAATCAGAGTTGAGGTCACCTTTCCATATCTTTGGTATACGATATCGCTGTGCAACGTGTGGAGGGGGATGATGCCTTACGACCATAGATAAAACCGCTTCATGTAACGGGAAGTTTTCAGACAAAACCTTAAGATTACCTTCTTCGTATGCTTTATAAATATCACTAAATTTTACACTTTTTTTCTGAGCTATCATAAAATTGAATCCCCACCTGTCCTTTGCTGACCCGAAGGCCACACTACTGTCTTGTATGCTTACCTTCCACTTTTGCTTATATTCAGGCTCTGCGTAAATTTCAATCAGATTATTGAATTCATTTACAATGTTTGCAAGCCAAGCCTGCATTTTATCAGGTGTAAGTTTTAACTCCTTAATCAACCTATCAATTTTGTTTATATAAAGTACAGGGCGAACTCTCTCCTCTAAAGCTTGCCGAGTTACAGTTTCAGTTTGTGTCATAATGCCTTCAACCGAGTCTGAGACCACAACGACACCGTCAATCGCTCGAAGACTTCGAGTGACCCTCCCTGTAAAGTCGATGTGCCCTGGGGTATCGATCAGATTTATGACATAAGGGACATTTTCATATTCGTAATACAATGTTACGTTTGCTGCTTTTATAGTCATCTGCCTCTGTTGTTCCAGGTCCATATAATCCAAAGCGAGGGCTTGCCCTGCAACAGATGGGCTAAGCATCCCGCATGAAGCAAGTAGACTATCACTCATAGTCGTTTTTCCGTGGTCTACGTGGGCAACAACACCAAGATAATTCGGGTCAGAAGTTTTTTCTAGACCTTTCGAATCTGGTCTTTGTTGCCTATAATCTTTAATGCCTCTGAAGTAGTTTTATATCTTGGCATATCAAATCATACACACTAACCCACTAAACGAAGACTTTTAAAATATTTTGGTATTCTTACTCTATATTAGCGTGTCTTTTCCGCATATCAGCTTCTTCCACATTAAGTTGAATCATCAGAGTAGCTATTATAGAGTCAAGTAAGAACATCGCGCTATCTTCAAAGACGGTTCCAAGCGGGGCTAATGGCTCGTGTAACCCAAGTATCTGTCTAGCAAAGTAATCTTTTGTTGAAATTTCTACACGCCCTTTAAGGAAGACTGTATGGGTCGAGATCCTTCCGAGAGGAGATGTTGGATATGACGTTATTGCCACAATTTCTGCGTCAACCTGTTTAGCTGCCTCAGCTGCTGTAACAACTAGTTTCGTTGTACCAGAACCCGATATCGCTATTACAAGATCATCCTTTGATATAGAGGGCACTATTGTATCCCCTAAGACATACGCATTAAAGCCTAAATGTAGGAGGCGCATCCCAAATGCTTTGCCGATTAAGCCACTCCTTCCAGCACCCATAATCAAGATCTTATTATTTCTATGAGACTTTAAGATTTCAATAAAGCGAATTAACTCGTCTTCATTAAGTTGCGATAAATTTTCTTTGACCAGTTCTAATAGAACGATTGCCCTCTGTTTAATTTGGTTGCCATTATCGCTCATAATTTTGGGTTAATCTGCATAGTATAATAAGTTATTTGCTCATCTTTTCAAAGTAGTTCCCATACCTATTCCATTGTGTATCTAATAGGGTTCTTATTGTTCTAGCCCTTTTAACGCCTAAACCTTTTACTGTTGAAAGTTCTTGAGTAGAAGCTAAGAAGATGTTCCTAGGCGAACCAAATCGCTCAAGAAGACGTATAGCAATTATCCGCCCAACCCTAGGAAGAGAAGAGACAACGTAAACCTGTTGATCGAAAAACGCTTCTTTCTTTGAATGCTTAACTGAAGGAGAACGTTTATGGGGAATTTGATTAAGTAGGGAGGAGATCACTAATGCTGTTTCTTTTTCGGATAAAACGTTGATTAGGTTTACCTTAAAGTTCAGCAGTAAAGACACAATAGCACCATACACGGCCTTTGGGTTACGAATGTATTCCTCTAGGTCTTTATAGTCACCTTCAACAATTAAAAAAGGAGAAGAATAGCTCGACGCTAGGTTGTCAATCTGTGCGAAGAGTCTACCATCGAAAAGGGAGGAAATAAAGTCAGGTAATGTCTTCCTTTCAACAGCGACTTCTGGGCTTATTATGTAATCGCCTATTTCTAAATATTTAAAATGCACCTTAATACCTAGCTCTTTTAGAAAAGATGGTACAAAAGACTTAGATTCTCTATGGTCAACAAGGACGTAACTCATTTAGGTCTCTTCTATATATGGAGAAAGTAGATAGCTAATATAAAAGCTATCATGAAGCAAATAGAGACAGATGCAGCAAAGTAATCTCTTTTTCTTAGGCGTAAAGAATAGTACGAAGTCTTCTTTTTAGAGTAACCATAGGCACGTGACTCCATTGCTTCTGCTAGTTCTTCGCTTCTAATAATGGCTTGCACAATTAATGGGATTAGGACAGGAAGATAGTTCTTTATTCTCTTTATCAGATTACCCTTTTCAATTTCAAGACCTCTTGAACGTTGGGAGTCTAATATCTGAATGGCATCAAGCATTATTACAGGAACGAATCTAACAGCGGTTACAAAAGCGAATATTAAGTCATAGGGGAGATGGAACGATTTCATGACTAATTCTAATTCATCTGGTGACGAAGTCAAAAAGAAAATCGAAGTAGAAGACACTACTGAAATGAACCTTAAGGATATAATTATCGAGAACATTATGTCGTAGCCTACAAGGACGTTTATTATGAAAACCATAGCTAAAAATGAAAGGGAGAAAACAAATGTCTTTGCCATTCTTTTAAGAGTCTTTGATAAGACCCCAATAAAGAAGATCAATGACAAAATAATTAAAAATTCAAGAATTGTATTACTAAGTAAAGAGAGGGAGAAAAGCATTATTGACACAAATAACTTAACTCTAGGATCAATCGTGTGAAACACACTATCTTGACGCCGATAGATCAGACCTTCCGCAAACCAGAACATTTCACTCGCCTTTTTTCATTAGTTTTAAGAAAATAGATCTAGCTTCCAATACGTCCAATGGAGGGTGTGTAAGTAGAGGTGTGAGCTGATCAAAAAGTTCAACAAACTGCGGTTTTACGATCCCACATTTATCAAGAAGAACGTTATTTTGAAAAACATTAGCACAAGTATCATCCATTGCAACTTCTCCATTTGACAATAAAATTAGTCTCGGTTGCAAGCGCCAAATGAATTCAACATCATGGGAAACTATGATTACTGTCTTATTCCTGGTGGCCAGCATTTTGATCACCTCTCTAAGCTTTTCTTTCTGTAAAAAATCCTGCCCTACTGTAGGTTCATCTAAAACAATGTAATCAGGGTCCCATGCAAGAATAGAGGCAAGACAGAGCCTCTTTTTTTCTCCCCCGCTTAAAAGTAGTGGAGAAGTATCCTTATATTGAATAAGATTGAAAAATTCCAGAGCCCATTTAACCCTTTTCTTGATCACCTCCTCTTCAAAGCCAAAGTTCTTTAGTGCAAAAGCCACCTCATTCCAAACGGTATCAGAAAATATTTGATGATCCGGATTCTGGAAGACCAACCCGACTCTTCTTGAAAAGGCAGCGACAGAGTCGTCTCGAGTGTCTTTTCCAAAAACTTTTACAAACCCTTCATTTGGCTTAAGCAAACCATTAAAATGCTTGATTAAAGTCGTCTTTCCAGAGCCGTTACTACCCATTATCGCGACGATCTGGCCTAACTCTATTCTTATGTTGATATTGTTCAAAACATAATTTTTCATCGTTGGGTACTTAAAATGAAGTTGCTTGACTTCAATCAACCTTGAAAACCTCTTTCTTAACCATTTCTGAAAAGCTCTTGACGTCTAACGAATAGCGAGGAAAATTTACACCCGATTCAGAAAGAACGTTTTGAAGATTGATTATTGGAGGAACTGTAATCCCATAAAGGTGAAGATTTTTTTCTTTGATCACTTCCTTAAATGGGCCATCAAAAACTATCTGCCCATTATCCATCACAATTATTCTGTCCGCTACCTTTGCAAGCAGATCTATCCTATGTTCGACTACTATTATGGTGATGCCAATGCTTCTGTTTAATTCTTTAAGTGTAGAGATGAAGTCATAAGCAGTTTTAGGGTCCAGTAGGGAAGTGGGCTCATCAAGTACCAATATTTTAGGATACATAACAAGAGCTCCAGCTATAGCAACTCTTTGTTTTTGACCATCTGAAAGCTCGTATGGAGCCCTGTATCTAAGATGCTCAATATTTAAGATCTTTAAAGCCCATTCTAGTCTCCTGCTGATTTCCTCCTTATCAAGTCCGATATTTTCTAACCCGAAGACGATATCCTTTTCTACAGTGAACATAAAAATTTGGTTTTCAGGGTTCTGAAATACGAATCCAACTTTAGTGGCAAGCGTACTAATATTCTTTTCAGAAACTTGTTCACCGTCAACGATAACCTTTCCTTTGTATGTTCCACTATAAAGATGTGGAATCAACCCGTTAATACATCGCAATAGAGTTGACTTGCCACAGCCACTTGGCCCAACAAGTAAAACAAACTCTCCTTCTTCGATTTCTAAGTTAACACTCTTAAGTATAGGTGTAGGAGAGTCCAAATACGAGAAAGTAAAATCGACGAATTTTATTAATGGAGTCAACTTTCCACATAGCAAAGGAAAATACAATATAAAAGGATATTATTTTAACGGCAACTTTCTTATCTTTCTAGACAACATTTTCTCAGAAAGAGTTAGAAAAGATGATATCAACTGGCTTTCCTCACATTCCACATTAAATGAGGCGGCAAGCCTATGGCCACCACCAACTCCATTAAAGTCCTTAACTAAAGTCTCAGCTAAAGTGTTCAGTTTTAATGACTCTATTTTGGACGCTTCATAAGAACAACGTAAACTCCCCTTGATTAGACCATCTTCGTCTTCACCGTAAGCTAAAACGACATCACTTCCACTGTCAACTAAGAATTTTGCGACAGAGGCTTGGAACGACCCGATCTTGACAATGGAAATAATTAGGTCCCCTGCTTCATAAAGACGGATTCTGGACAAGCTCTTAAGTTTCGCAATGGCTTCTGAACGGTTTTTCTTTATAATGGGTACATTTTCGCACCAATTCAGTGATGCACCTGAATCTATTAAGAAACATACGTTTTTCAATGTACCCTCTGTGGCAACAGATAAATGTTTAGTGTCAAAGAGTATGCCCAACAAAAGAGCATTTGATATGGTAGCTGGGAGTGGTACATCATATCTTATAAAGAAGAGGAGAACAATTTCTGAAGATGAGGTAGCGCGTTCGTCGACAACAAGATAGTTATAAAAGTGTTTACTATCATCTTGTAAAGGATGGTGGTCTATTAACAGTTTGGGGGCAGTGACATTCTTCAATAAATCATAGTATTCGTCTAAAAGGTATGGGGAGCCAGCATCTACTACAACTACAAGGTCGCATCTATCCGGAAATTGTGAGCTGGAATTTACTTGAAGGTACTGTCTTAAAGATTCAGCGTTTGAGCTTAGCCCACTTGGGAAGATATATGTGATTGAAGAGTGGCCTTTTTCCATAAAAAAATGGCCTATAGCGTAAGAGGCGCAAAAAGCGTCCATATCCCCTAATCTATGGGTAAGAATACAGACTTCTTTGAATTTTGAGAGGTCTAAATGTTCAATCTCTGAAAAAATAGACATCATATAAATTAACTTTCTTTTAGTTCCTGACTTTTCCCTGTTTGACTTGATAGGGCACTACTTATTTTGCTTTGTACTTCAGAAAGACTTTGTTTCAGTTTTTCTTCTTGTTTAGCTAGTATTGTAGTCCTCGTCTTATCGAGTTCAAGTTTCTCTTCTAACTCTTTTAGAATGTCGTCTCTTTTAACCTTAATAAGGATCTGTCCTGAAAACTTGTATACAGCTTCATCAGGCCCGACCTTCTTTAGTTCGTTTAAGGCCCTTTCTACTTCGCTGATTTCTAGATCAACCTGTCTCTTTTGTAGTTGAATTGACTGGAGACTGTGTTGCAATTCTTCAAATCGCTCAAGCCTTTCTTTTAACCAAGCAGGTATTTCTTCGCTCAAATGGATCACCAAGATTTATGGTTCGTAGGCCCCTCCAGCCATAGTATATCCACATTTTTTGCAGGACCATATTCCAGCAGAGGCCCTTCGAAATTTTGCAGAACCACATGATGGGCATTGTCTAACCCTTCTACGGACATAAAGAACCTTAGAGACACGTTTTCTTACAGTGGAACCATAGCGTGCTTTCAACCCTTTCGTCATATTAGGTGTTCCAGACTTAGGCATTGCCAATCACTTTCTTAATTAATGCTCTTATTTCCTCAGCTTTAGGCTTGGAAAGGTCTACTATTTTAAATAATTGTTCTACAGACAATCCTACTGACCCTCCTTTTTGACCAGCACATAATCGCCCCTCTTCATCGAACGTTATGGTCACCCTCGAATCGTGTACAGAGTCTTCTTCTTCGGTAGGGTCCAACAGTATGTTATCTCCTATTGTAATAGATGTAACAGAAACAGGTATAAGACGTACTGGTAGTGATACCTTAGTGGTTTCTTCTTTCCCTTCCTTAACAATTTTCTTGTCATACTTTGCAGTTGCTATTGACAAAACTGCTGCTATGAATGCCGCGTCAAAAAGATTTCCATCAATATTAAGTACATCAATATCAACGAATACACAGTAAACAAGTTTTCCAGGCTCAATAACAAGTTCTTTTAAGGCTAGCATCTGAGACTCTCTTATACCGCGGTCAACAACCCTCGAAACTTCAATAGAATATTCATCAGGAGGACCCGGTTCTACCATAGCAGATGATAGTGGTAGAAACTCTGCATTAACAACAAGAAGTCCCTGTTCAGGGGTATCTGGAAATGGCTCTCCGATCTCAACTTTGACCCCCGCAATAACCTTAGTGTCACCTATAGAAACTTCAGCTGAACCGTTCGCTTTCTGAATGGGGTTAAGCTTAATAGATATTGGGCGATACTCATCCAAAGCGCGGCCGTCAAGCCTTTTTTGCCGCGATAGAAGGTCGAGCATTTGCGTTTTCCTTAAGTTTTCTATTATAGAAGATCGTTTAAATGACATTTACTTCTCCTCCGTCTTAAAATATTTCTCCATAAGTGCCTTTCTTAAGATCTCATAAATTTTCTTATTTCCCATGATCGCTAAATCCAAAGCTTTTTTGAATTCGTATTCAGAAAATATACCATCAAATTGCAGCAATGTTATCTTATCAAGGTTTGGCATATAGGCAACAGGCATATCACCTTCTCCTTCTTTATCTTCTATATCGCTTAGATCAAGAATAATCTGGCCGTCAGCCTTTCCTGAAGCGCAACCGACTATTAGATCTCTCATGGATATGCCACTATCAGCTAATGCGGCAGATATAGCAGTGATACTTGCGCACCTCGATCCGCCATCTGATTGGAGCACTTCTACATAGACGTCGATTATCGAACGTGGGTAATCTTCTAGAAAAAGAACGCATTCCATTGCTCTACGGAGCACAAGTGAGATTTCTATTTCTCTTCTTGTAGGTTGTGGGGGTTTTCTTTCGTCAGTTGAGAACGGAGACATATGATACCTGCACCTAATAATTGCCCTATCTGGAATTAGAAGATGCTTAGGATGCACCTCTCTTGGACCGTATACTGCGGCAATAATCTTGTTCTTGCCATGTTCTATGTAAGCAGAGCCGTTAGCGTTCTTTATCACGCCCACCTCTATTCTTACAGGTCGAAGTTCATCGAACTTACGCCCATCAAGGCGTAAACCGTTTTCATCAATCAATTTTATCATCTTCAAACACCTTTAGATAACAATTCATTTATCATATTAGTAAGGGAGGCTACATGTGCCTTTTCTTCGATCAAGTGGATAGCCTTAATAGCTAAGACAATCCCATCAGGAGGACCTTGCACGATGATTACGCCGTTTTGCCCTATAATGAGTTTTGTCTTCGATTTTGATTCAATAATCTTTGCCATCGAACCTTTCTTCCCAATAAGCCGAGGAACTTTTGATGGAGAAAGTACCACAGGCTCACCTCGTACAACTTTCCCAAGACCTGGTTCGCGTACTGTTAAGAGAGGATCTCTAGTCCTATCATAAGCTACAATCTTTGCGGTGAGCATATCACCAACCTTAAATTGTTCACTTAAAGAATGTGATGTTGGAGAGAAATTTCTTCCAAAAACATCTTGAGATGGAAGATGCGCCGTGTACAAAGAGTTTATGTCGACATCCCAAGTGAAAGCGTTAAGGTCTATGACTGTTCCTATAACGAAGTCATTTATCCTAGGGATGTACGGTCCAGCAAGTGGAATGAACTTCACTTCTTTTTCTTCTACTTCAGCTAGTCCAATCTTGAGTGTGTAGAGCTTATTCCCTATCTTGTAGGTGTTTGCAGGTATTGGACCAGGAGGAGCTTCACCAATGCAATCGCCTGGCAATACTTTAGAACGAACGACTGTCAAGACATATCACTTCCTCGTCAAAACTGTAATTTCAGTCTCTCCTTTAGTAAGGGAGCCGAGTTTTTCAACTAGAGTTGGATGTAAACCTGCAGGTATTTCGAGCTCAACAACATACGAACCATCTGTAAGCCAACGTTCATTAGAAAGCTTTCCAAACGATTTCAATAGACCTATGGACTTCTGGGAATATTGGGGAGGAACCTTTACTTGTAAAACAACGTTTTGAGATTTTAATGGCAATATAGGACGTAAAGCTTCAATAACGTTTTGCAGTTGTTCTTCGGCGGGGCGGAAGGGGTCTATTGAAATCCTCACTTGCTCTAAAGCCTGTTCAAACCTAATCGGCGGATGGGGGGAATTTGTTTTAGGATCTACAAAATTTTTTGATAGCATTGCGATTATAGCTCTTTTCTTCTCTTCAACCAGTTTCCTTCTCTGTTCAATGGTAAGTTGAAGCTCACCCTTTTTTAGGATCGTCTCAGCAATTGTGTAGAAGTCTGTCGTGTGAAAAACTTTCTTAAGTTTTTCTTCAGAAACACGGAGACCTTTTGAAGAATCAGAAAAGATCTCCTCTATCCCTACAACCTGGGAAAGTTCGGAAGGTCTACCTAGTTTATAGTTCAAAGCTGCTTCAGGGTGGACCAAAAGCTCAAAACGCTCTCCTCCAATTACCAATCTTACGCATGTAAATTTACTACTCATATTCATATTCACCTTTAAAGGGTCTTGTATTTTTCCTTAGCTAATTCGGCATATTTTGCTACTTCTTCTTCTGTGTATCTTCTAAGTTTCTTCGTCTGGGTGTCAACAACTGCCATCCTTATATGACTCACACCCGATTTGTCTTCACTAACAAGATAGACGCATTTGACAGCTAACGTAGAGAGGTCGGCAATGTTCATTGAAGAACTAAAGTTGTTCTCCAAAAATTGGATAACTTGATCCGATCCTGCGCCTATTGAGACAGCCTCATATTGAAGGTAACTTCCACTAGGATCAACCAAGAATACCGATGACCCTTTTTTATCAACACCAGCAATTATCAAAGAAACGCCAAATGGGCGAACCCCTGCATACTGAGTGAACTCTTGAGTTAAATCTCCAAGATACTTCGCTACCGATTCCACATCAACGGATTCATCATACAAAAGACGATTTGTCTGTGAGAAGACTCTGGCTCTGTCTACTAGAATTCTGGCGTCAGGCACATACCCTGCCGCGGCTACTCCGACGTGATCATCCACTTGGAATATCTTCTGAGAGAGTGTTGGAGTCTGAAGCTTTCGAGTGCGCTCTTCTACAGCTAAAACAATACCATCCACCCCACGTAAACCTAAAGCAATGGTGCCTCTCCTAACTGTCTCTAGAGCGTATTCTACTTGATACAGACGTCCATCGGGCGAGAATATAGTTAGTGCCCGATCATATCCTGCTGAAGGACCGAAAATATATCTTCACCTCTTTTTCTTACTGAACAGTAGTCTTCTAAATCTTATGTTTAAACCTTTTCATTTTTAGCACCACAATAAAAATAAAAAAAAGTAACTTTGGTCAGTATCGTCGCGAGTTCTTCAATGCCTTTTAGGCTCAGTCTGGGACGGCTTGTACTTCATCCCATTAGAAAAAAAGCGCCTTTAAGATTTAAATGTTTCCTTAGACTAAACTTAAAATAAGAACTCGATAAAAGTCTAGCGCATCCATAAGATATTTTTTCTTTGGTTTGAATTTGAAATGTACTGAGTTAGCCTTTCCTAGTGTCAACCTACCTTCACATAGGTTAGGTTTATCAAGTCTTACATAAAGTGACTTTGAAGAGTCAATATACTGTTCCAAAGTTCCCAAAAGGGCTTGCTTTTGGGAAGGTTCCAATCGTTTAAATATGGTCTCAAAGATTTTTTGTGCGAGATCGTCGTTTATACTAGAGTAGTATCTTAAGATAGGATTACCATAATGTCCTTCAAGTTGAATTATTTCAAATAGAGACTTATTAAGATTAAAGTTTTTATCAAGAGCGTTGAGGATCTTTCCATCATCCTCTGTCGCATGAACATAAAATGATATTTCTAATTCTAAATTATTTGACAGACTACTCGCCACATAAGTCTATAAATGTTATAAAATATAAATAAATAATGTCTTTATCCAAACTGATTAAATGGGAAGACAAAAACTTTGCTTAGGTATAGAATCAACAGCTCACACGTTTTCAGTAGCAATAGTCTCAAAAGATAGAATATTAGCAGATGAGAAAGAGGTCTACAAACCTCCACTAGGTGAAGGAATCCATCCGTATGAGGCAGCGCAACATCATTTTAGGATTGCCAAGAAAGTTTTACAAAGTGCACTTAAAAAAAGTGGGAAAAAAATCAAAGATATTGACGTCATAGCGTATTCAGCTGGCCCCGGTCTTGGGCCATGTTTAAGAGTAGGTGCGGTAGTTGCAAGGAGTATTTCTACATATTATGGGAAGCCTCTGACCGCAGTTAATCATGCAATAGGACATATTGAACTCGCCAACTTTTTTTCAAGAGCAAAAGATCCAGTTATAGTGCTCGTTTCTGGAGGACATACCCTTGTTTCTACATACCTACTTAAGAGATGGAGAATATTTGGTGAGACACTCGATATCACTCTCGGTCAACTTTTCGATCAATTAGGAAGGGAAATGGGGTATAATTCACCAGCTGGTAAATATATTGAAACTTTAGCCAGCCAAGGAACAAAATATTTAGACATGCCGTATACAGTTAAGGGCAATGATGTGTCATATTCTGGGTTGTTAACCTTTGCTAAAAGCCTTCTCAAAAAGGATAATAAAAGAGAGGACGTCTGCTTTTCAGTGCAAGAGACAGCTTTTGCGATGTTGACAGAAGTAACTGAGAGACTATTAGCCTTTTCAGAAAAACGTGAAATAGTTTTGACTGGAGGAGTTGCAGCAAACAAAAGATTACAGGAAATGATCAAAAGTTTGAGCTTAGTACACAATTCAAGCTTCTCTGTCATACCAAGAGAATATAGTGGAGATTGTGGAGCCCAGATAGCTTTAGTTGGACTTTTACAGTATGAGAGTGGAGACACTGTAGACGTTGATAAAAGTTTCATTAAACAATCTTGGAGAATAGATGAGGTTCATGTGACATGGAGAAACTAATTAAAATTGGTGCTGAAGCAAACATATACTTAGACGATTGGAATGGGATAAAAGTTGTCAGAAAGACTAGAAGACCTAAGCCCTATTGGAGAGAAGAACTCGATAATAAAATTAGAAGGATCAGAACAATAAAAGAGGCCCAATTTTTGACACATGTCAAGAGGTTAGGTGTATTAACCCCTATAGTATATTTTGTTGACCCCTTTTTAGGTGAGATAATAATGGAGTATGTTGATGGAATGAGAGTTAAAGACCTCCTTAACACGAACCTGGAAACAGGGTTTATTATGCTTTATGAAGCTGGAAAAGATTTAGCTAAGATGCACAAACATAACATCATACATGGAGACCCAACCACTTCAAACTTCATCATGCGTAATGGGAAGCTTTACTTTATAGACTTTGGACTTTCTTTCTATTCTACACGATTAGAAGACAAAGCTGTTGACTTACACCTTCTAAAGCAGGTGATGAAAAGTGCGCACTCAGAAATTTTCAACAAAGGATTCAAAGTGATTATTGACGGGTACCAACAAATTTATGGTTCAGCCAAACCAATACTGGATAACATCAAAGAGATTGAGAGGAGAGGGAGATATGCTGCACCAGATTGATAATAAAGTGTACTTCGCGACTGGAAACGATAAAAAAATCCTTGAAGCTAAGGAGATACTTTCTAAGTTTGATATACAAGTAGAAAGGATTAAGATCGATAAGGTAGAGGTACAGTCTAATAGACTAGAACGTATAGTTTTATATTCACTTAAACAGATACTTGAAGACAGTAGATACATAATAGTAGAAGACTCAGGCCTTTTTATTAGAGGGTTAAATAACTTTCCAGGCCCTTATTCTTCATATACTTTTAAGAAGATCGGATGTGAAGGGATATTAAAGTTAATGCAAGACAAAAAGGACAGAACAGCAAAATTTGTTTCCGTAATAGGACTCAAAAATAAGAAAAATAGAGCCTTTCTGTTCAAAGGAGAAGTAAATGGAAAAATAGCGTACAAAAAGATAGGACAGTTCGGATTTGGTTTTGACCCGATCTTTATACCAGATGGATATGAACAGACTTTTGCACAAATGGAGATTTCTCAAAAGAATACAATATCACATAGAGGGAGAGCATTCCGAGCACTTGGTGAATGGATGCGTTCACAAACGGCAAAACATATTTAAATCGTTAAACTAAAGAGTGTGTTCGCACATGACAAGACAATATTCGCATAAAAGAGGAAAGGCGCATTCAGTTAGACCAGTCTATAAGCTTAGCCCTCCATGGGTCACTTACACACCAGAGGAAGTAACATCTTTAATAATTAAAATGGCAAACGAAGGTTTGACTCCTAGCCAAATAGGGATAAAGCTTAGAGATGAGTATGGGATACCTTTACAAAAACAAATCACAGGTAAAACAATAACGGAAATATTAAAAGAAAACCGTGTGATTCCAAAGATACCCCCTGACTTGGACGGTCTAATTAAAAAAGCTCAAAGACTAAAAGAGCATTTGAAGACCCACAGAAAGGATGGAAAAAATGTTAGATCGCTTGAATTAGTTGAAGCTAGAATACATCGGCTTTCAAGGTACTATAAAGAAAAAGGCGTTCTAGATAAAAGTTGGAAATATAAAGCAGAAATAGCACAACTAGAATAGTGCTATATCATGGGCCTCAGAGAGTTCAAGGAGAAAACCGAAGACATATCAGAGTTAATTGAGACAACTATTGATGAAAAAAGACAAATAATAATTATTTGCCATTTAGATGCAGATGGAATAACCTCAGGAAGCATCTTAGGAAAGAGCGTCTTCAAAGAGGGGGGACGAGCAATAATTAGGGCAGTTAACGACCTCGGCCCTAACCAAATATTTAATTTAAAAAAACAAGAATACGATTTCTATATATTTACAGATATTGGAATGGGGTGCGCCGACCTATTAGACAAAGAGTTAGGTGAGCGGTGGGTAATTTTAGATCATCATCAAAGTACAGAGGATGAAATAAAGCATCAAAGAGTATTGAATCCTCATGAATTTGGAGTAGATGGAGGAACAGAAATTTCTGGCGCAGGAGTAGCTTATATGGTTGCAAAAAAACTTAATAGTTCGAACAGAGAGTTGTCGGCATTAGCTATTGTAGGCGCCTTGGCAGATAGACAAGATCAAGGACCATCAAGGAGTTTGATCGGAATAAATCAAAAAGTGATCTTAAAGGATGCAAAGTACGCAGGGTTAATAAAAGAAGAGAAGGATTTAATTTTTTATGGAAGAGAAACTAAACCAATACACGAGGCAGTGGGCTCTACAAATATTCCCTTTATACCACTATTAACAGGCAATTATGATGCATGTTTAGCAGCACTTGTATCGGCCAACTTTAAGGTAAAGGAGGGAGAGAGATGGAGAACAATATCAGAACTCACATATGAAGAGAAGATGAAATTGATTGAGATATTAATACCTTATTTGACAAAAAGTGGAGCTAAAAGCGAAGTTATAGAAGAACTCTTCGGAAATGTGTACACATTACTAAAAGAAGAAGAAAGATCTATTCTAAGAGATGCTCGAGAGTTCGGTTCATTACTTAATGCATGCGGTAGAGGCGGAAGAGCAGGCTCGGGAATATTAATATGCTTAGGCGATAGAGGCGAAGCTTATTCTGCAGGTGAGAAAATACTTCAAGATTATAGAAGAACGTTAATGCAGTATCTTCAAATAATAAACACTGATGCGAAGAGGATGATCAGTGGGAAGAAAATAGTTCAAATAATTGGGGATGATTTAATAGATGAGAAAATGTTAGGTGCAGTTTCTTCTATACTATCCAGCTCTTTAGCATTTAAAGAGAAAATATTGATTGTCAGAACTAAGACAAAAGAAAATGATTTAAAAATTTCTGTAAGAAAGGGGAGTGATATTCTTAAGGAGTTTAATCTAGGTTTAACGATTAAAGAAATTTCTAAGGGATTAGATGGTTCTGGCGGGGGACATGTTGCAGCAGCAGGTGCGAAAATACCATTAGAATCATATGAAAAGTTTATTGCAGAAATGATAAAAAAGGTTGACGATGAAGAAAGCCAAAATAAGTCTTAAATTTGAGGCAGACGATAAGAGGATTACTTCGACAATATTCAAATCGTTAAGTCCAGATAATGTTAATATCCCTAAAGAATTATCATTTAATTTTAAACTTAGCAATAATTGCGTTAACCTTCAGGTGGCTACAGAAAACGATTTAGAAACATTAATATCTACAGTAAGGGAGGTGCTCGATAACATGGGGTTATGTGTCCAAACTATAATGGTGAATAATAATAATGGCAAAAATTAGGATGAATGTTGACGGGTATTTTATTTTAAGCAAGGAACATGAGAACGTTAGCAGAATAATTGAAGAGAGCTTTGATGAAGCAAAGGCCATACTGTCAAGGGGTTCTGAGAAGGATCCACAGAACGCATGCTATTTAAACAGCTATAAGGTTGTTGGCAATACTCTTTTTGTAAACCTTACTTCTGGAAATTTGGTTAGGGCACATGTTGGGATGCTCCGGTTGAAGAAAATTTACGCAAAGAAGCTTGGCGATAAACTAAGGATTGGTATCAGGGATTCCGGAACTAAAAAGTTTGAAATCATCTTGGAGCAAAAAATGGATGAAATATCAATCAACAAGATCAAGTCAATGCCTAAGGTTTTAAATGTTAAGCTGGAGGGTGAAAGTACTGTTATTGAGCTACAGCCTTTAGGAGAACAAGACCTAAGAGAAAACCTAGTTGATAGGCTAATAACTTTAGTTGAAGAGGTAGCCAAAGAGAGACATGTCGCCTTTGAACAAGTACAGCCTGTAGTCAAAAGTTCGAATAAGAAGGAAATGAAGTTTTCAGGTGACCCACTGATTTCTGGTTTAGAACTTGGATGGGTTGTCAACTTTCCTGGTAGGGGGCAGTTCATTTATACAAGCAAGTATGGGGCACTATTTGAGTCGATAAAGTCGATCTTGATTGATGAAGTCGTGAAGGCTAATGGTTTCAAACCGTTCCTTTTACCAAAACTTATACCATTCGAAGTTATGAAAAAAATGCCAGGATACTTTGATAGCATACCCGAAGGGATGTTTTACGTTTCACCGCCCCCAAGGGAACCAGAGGCTTTTGATAAATTTAAGCAAGAGTATAGGATCAAGAGAGAACTCCCAATAGAGGAATTAAAAGCAATCCTAAAAGACCCTGCATACGTTCTTGCACCAGCCCAATGTGAGCCTTTTTGGTACTATTATAGTGTTGTAAAGCATAACATCTCAGACTACCCTTTGAAATATTATGATGCATCAGGGTACACTTATAGATGGGAGGGGGGTGGCGTAGAAGGATTAGTTAGAGTGACAGAGTTTCAGAGGGTGGAGTTAACATATGTTGGTCTTCCTGAACAAGTTGTGAACATTAGAGATAAAATTGTAGAAAAAGGGGTTTACGTCGCAGATAAAATTTTGGATTTAGAGTGGAGAGTAACGGCAGCCGCACCATTTTATGTTAAACAAACTTCTGCAGAGTTCGATCCATTTAATAGCGTAGAAGTCCCAGCTTATGATATCGAAATATATCTTCCATATAGAGGTTTAAGAGAAAAGTCTGAATGGTTAGAGGTTGCAGGATGTTTTGTTCACAAGAAAAAATTCATTGAATCATTTAAAATAAAGAGCGAAGAAGGTAGCGAAATATGGACTGGGTGCACTGGTTTAGGTCTATCCAGATGGGTGGCAGCCTTTCTAGCAGAGAAAGGTTTTAAAGAAGAGGATTGGCCAGCTAAAGTAAGAGAGAAGTATCAAGAACTACTAGGTGAATAAAATGCCTAAAAGAGCTTTGAAAATAAAGGATAAATGGAAAGAGAAAACTTGGCTTCAAGTAGAAGCACCCTCCATATTTGGAAATAAAATTATTGCGAAGATCCCAGTTACAGAACCAGAACAAGCTGTGGGGAGAACTGTTGAGACGACTTTGTTTGATCTAATCGGAGAAGACGAAGAACAATATTCAATCAAACTGAAATTTCAAATAAAAGAAGTGAAAGAAAATTTGGCAAAGACAAATTTTAAACAGTTTGAACTTGCTAGGGAAACATTGAAAAGTCTAATTCGTAAGGGGTCCTCCATAGTTGATTTCTATAAAAACATTGAAACAAAGGACGGGGCAAAACTTAGAGTATTTGTTATAGTATATACAGCTTCTAGGGTAAACACTTCCAGAAAGAGAGCAATTAGAAAGATTGCTGACAGAATTGTAGAAGAGAAAGCCAAAAAAAATACTTTTGGACAGTTTGTACTGGAATCTGTATTAGGAAAGATAGCTTCCGAAATATTCAATGATTCTAAGAAGATCTCTAAAATCAGATACACAAGCGTTAGAAAGCTAAAGGTACTAAGCTATCCAAAACAAGAAGAGAAAATATATCCAGTTAGCCCCTAGCTTTGGTTGAAATTATCTTAATAACATCACCATCATTCAAAACGTGATCAGAACCGATTCTTAGCCCTCTTTTAACGTCGATAGCGTAAAGAAAACCTTCTCCAAGATCTGTGTGTATCTTGAAGGCGAGGTCTTTTGCCGTAGAACCTTTCTTAATCAAGAGAGCTTCGGGGAGAACATTACCCTTTTTATCGGATAATGAGCGCTCGTCTTCAACAGGAAAAACTGTAATCATATCCAGTAACTCTTTAAATGTTAAATTTATAGTCTCTTGGACGCCTGTTGAGCCCCATTTATCTAAAACCTTTTCTTTAATAAGTTCAAGAGCCTTCCTTTGAGGTTCAGCTAGATTTGCGATGATCTTGAAATCTTTATCACCTGGGATGTATTCTATAAGTTTTTTTTCTGCAGCACGTCTAAGAACTAACTCCGCTTCAGATGAACATGGGACGCAGAGTCTGCCTGTTGACTTTATCTTTTCATAGTTTAAAGAAGCTGGAAATAAGTCAATTTTATTTGCTGCAATGGCAGTAGGCTTGGAAATCCTACGCAAATGTTTAACGAAGTCTAAAAGATTCTGTTCACTCCAAGTAGATAACTTCTTATTCATTAAGCCAACTGATTCCACAGAAGACAAAATGTTTGCCTTAGAAATGGACAAACCAGACATCTTCTGTTGTATTTGAGTTATCCCTGAGTCAAAACTAGCTTCACTAGATTTTGAAATTCTTTGCCAATCGCTCTTCAATATATTCAAAAACCATAGATCGAGCTCTTCTTCAACAAATTGTATATCTTCTAATGGCTCATGAGACCCAGGAGTAACAGGCCTACCTTCGATATCAGTAGAGCCGGAAGCATCTACAACATGAATCAAAGCATCGGCCTGTCTAAGATCGTCAAGGAATTTGTTACCAAGACCCCGTCCTAAAGCAGCACCGGGAACTAAACCAGCAACATCCATAAGTTTTACAGGAATTAAACGGGTACCATCTATGCAAATCGAAGTTGTTGGATTATCTTTTACTCCAAGTTCCTTACAGACACACTTGGTCTTATAGTATGCTAGCCCAACGTTAGGATTTATCGTAGTGAATGGATAATTGCCAATCGGCACACTTAACATTGTAGACGCACTGAAGAAAGTACTCTTTCCAACATTGGTTTTCCCAATAACCCCGACTAGCATCAATGTATCTTCAAAACCCAAAATAAAAAAGATTTAATTCCAAAATATAAAAACTGATTTCATGGAAAAGATCGTTGTCGTAGGTGGTGGAATAGCAGGCACCACAGCAGCAATAACAGCCAAGAAGAAGGCTTCTGAAGTGCCAGTTTCTCTAATAACAGAAGAAAAATATGCCGCATATTCCAGATGTGGACTCACATACTTAATTTCAGGAGAAGTCAGAAGGTGGGAGAGTCTCCTAAGATACAACGGAGTTCTTAATCAAACAAAAATTGATTTGAAGCTTTTAACTTGTGTGAAAAAAATTGACATACCAAATAAAAGGGTAATCTTATCTAAGCCGAATGAGTACTATAAAACTTTAGAATACACTAAACTCATACTCGCCACTGGAGCAACGGCTATAAAACCTGCTATAGCAGGAATAAACCTAAAAAATGTTTTTGAAATGAGAAACTTAGATGATGCTTTACAGATAAAAGAGATAGTTCGCAACAAAAAGAGGGCGGTCGTAGCAGGAGGAGGATTAGTATGTGTGGAAACCGCAGAAGCATTAACGAGAGTTGGTGTTAAAGTTACAATTGTTTCTCCACAAAAAGAGATACTTGACATGGTTTTCGATGAAAAGATAGGAAAGCTTGTGAGAAGAAAGTTAAAAGAACATAAAGTGGAAATTATTGACGCTTCAAAAGTCGAACGTATTTATGGAACAAGCAAAGTAGAAGCAGTTAAAGTGGATGGAAGAATTCTCTCTTGTGATATGCTTATAATGGCTTTAGGGGTGAGACCAAATTCTTCTTTAGCTCTAGAGGCAGGGATACCAACAGGAAAGTATGATGGAATAGTTGTGAATGATAGAATGGAGACCAAGATTCGAGATATATATGCTGCGGGTGACTGTGCAGAGACATACAATTTCATAACCAACGAGTACATGCCAGTTCAATTAGCAACAGTAGCTTATAGGGAGGGGGAAGTTGCTGGTGAAAACTCAGTAGGGGGTGATAAAAAGCTCAGAAAGGTTATTACAAATTCATGCATAAAGATATTTGGATTAGAACTAGCTGCAATAGGAATAACTCTAAAGGAAGCCGATAGAACAGGGATAAAAACATACGATGTTTTTATTGAATCAAATAATAAGATAGATTATTTCCCAAGAAAAAAGAGTATATGGACACATTTAATCTTCGATAAAAGAACAGATAGACTTATTGGAGCACAGTTAGCAGGCGAAAAAGCATCAGTATGGGGTAACTTTGCAGCTCTAGCAATCTTGGAAGGTTTAAAAGTTGATGACTTAGCAGATTTTATTAATTCATATTCACCATCTGTCGAGAACTTTTGGGCAGGGATAGTAGCTGCAGCTAGAAAGATTAGAGAACTTAATAGAGCATAACTTAGATTTTTACGCAACTTGCTTTAGTTCGACTATATTTATTCTGGTTTCCATAGGTAACTTTGAAGAAGCGACTTTAAGAGCTTCTTTTGCCTTTTCACTATTAGCACCCTTAACTCGCACTATCATTATAACGTCACCGATGTCAACTCTAGCAGCAAGACCTACAGGCTTACCAAATGCTCTTCTCATACCTTCCTGAAGACGGTCAGCACCAGCAGTCGCTATCATCTTGTTCTCTCTTAAAATAACATGAGGATAAATCTTTAAAAGGAGGTAATAGTTCTCTTCACCTAAATCTTGAAGCTTCTTGTTTGCGGCAACGCGTGCTGCTTCTAAGGCATTATGTCTAACCTGAACCTTCGATGTTGATATAAGCTGTAGTTCCACATCATAATCGCCACTAGCTTTTCCTAGAGAGAACTTCGCGATTTTCGGCTGCGGGGACCCACCGACATATTTTTTTCTAGTGTAAGGCATCCCTGCAGAATGGCGATAATTTTTACCGTGCATATTGTCCACTTCACCCGTTTATATGCCAATATTTAAATCATTTTAAAGGAAAATGATAACGGAGTAAATGTTCTATGGCAGATATTGCGATCGCGATGATGGAACCGGAAAACGAAGGAAACGTGGGAGCGATAGCTAGAGCGATGAAAAATTTTGATCTGAATAAGTTGTATTTAATTAACCCGAAAATTCATATCAGCGAGTATAGTAGAAAGATCGCAGTTCACGCTCAAAATATTTTAGACAATGCAAGAATTTTACCAACCATTGAAAGGTTAAAAGACGAGTATGACTTGTTGTATGGGACAACCGCAATACCTGCAAAAAGGCCTTCCAATATAAAGAGAAATATATTGAAACCCTCTGACTTTGCAAAGTTAATTTCCAACGTTAAAGGGAGAGCGGTGATATTGTTAGGCAGGGAAAGCAGTGGATTATCAAATAAAGAGTTAGAGTACTGTGATGCAGTGATTACGATACCCGCGTGTGAAGACTATCCAACATTAAACGTGGCAACCGCTGGCGCAATATTGTTCTATGAACTCTATAAAAATAAGGCTAAAAACGAGGGCTTTCCTACGATTGACAAAAAAACTAGGAGACTAATTTTAGAGAAGTTTACGAAAATCGTCTCTCAGACTAATTTGCCAGAGTATAGAAAGAAACTTGTAGGGAAAGCGTTCAAAAACATCTTAGGAAAAAGTATTATAACAAAAAAAGAGGCAGGACTACTCATCACGGCGTTAAATAGAGTAGAGAAGGAACTCGCAATAAGAGTTGGGAAAGATTGGTAACAAACCTTCCAGCTAAGTCAAAAGCGCTTTGGGCAAAGGCTATGCTCGAAAAGGATCCAAAAATTAAATTAGAACTTTTAAAACAATTCTATAGTTCATTTCCAAAGCACAAATCTACCGAAAAACTTGAGATGCAACTAAAAAGGCAAATGAGAAGTTTAGAGGATGAAATTGAAAGGCGGAAGAAAAAACATGCTAAGGTAGTAAATATATGGGGTATAAAAAAGGAGGCAGATTTGCAGCTAGGAATCATAGGTAAGCTTAATGAAACAATAGGGTACTTCAATAAAGTTACAAAGATGCAAGTAGATTTTTTCGAAACTTTTGCTCGACCAATAGTAGGGACAATGAAAGCCGACTCCATTCTTTTACAAACCATACTATGCCCTTTTGATTCGCAAATAGGAGAAAACAAGCAGAAAAAAATAGGTAACTTATTGAGTAACACAGATTTACTAATGATTATTCTACCAGAAAGTGGGCATTTAGAGTATTTGATAGATGTAATCAATTGGCTTTCACAATATAACATAACTATCACTTTACTAAAGAAAGATGTTAAGATAGAGACTACTGGAACAGGCGGGATAAGAGTTGTAGGAAAATCTAGATTTTGTAGCGAGAATGAAATAAAGCAGTTCTTATATGAGTATAAAATAATGAATGGAATAATCAAAGTGTCAGAAGAGACTACATTAGAGGACATTGAGTCTACAATATTTGGGCAGGTCAGTAAACCGGGGATTATTTTATATAGAAATTCTAAGCAAGAAATTGATGTTAGAAGCAACTATAAGAACATCTCTTTAGTACCCCTAGAGTCTGATAAACATGATTTATTAAAAATCATATTAGACACTTTAGGTCTAATTAGGGTTTACACCAAAAGGCGTGACACAGAAGTAGCTGAGCATCCAATACTTGTAAAAAAAGGTGCGCCGGTTATAGAAGCAGCAAAGATTATTCATAAAGAACTTGCTGAGAACTTTCTTTATGCAAAACTCATAAGAGCGAAAGAAGAAATTAAAGTTGGTAAATATTTTATATTAAATGATGGAGATATTATTGAAGTTAGGTCGAAGTAGACGACCGCATTTAAAGAGATATATCGTCTCATATATAAAGTGCTCATTCAAAATTTCTACACAATAAAAACCATTTTTTCTTATAAAACTTTGTACCTCTTGTAAATTTGATAACGATGACGCGACAAAAAAGATAACTCCATTAGGTTTTATTATTTTGAAGGAGTCGTGGAGAAATTTTAATAAAATTTCATTACCACCAATTCCTCCATCTACAGTAATATCAACAAAGTCTTCAGATGGAAGGTAAGGTGGGTTGAATATTATTGTATCAAAATAGGCCCCAATGAAACATTGAGCAGAATCTCCACAAACAAGTTCTATATCTGGAAGATATTCTTTGACATTCTTTAAAGTAGTAAGCTCGATATCGACGCCAACATATGTTTTGACGTGGTCTAATAATTTTTCAGCAACCTTTCCTGAACCAATTCCAATTTCTAAAACATTACCAAGTTTAGAGATTTGTTCTAAGCCCTTTATAAGAAGGAATGTATCTTCCGCAGGCACATACATAGGGAATCAAATCTTTTCGGACAGGAATATAGCTAAAGCCAAATATTCATCTGGTAATAAACTTTCAATTCTTTTTTCCTTTAAGCTTGAGATACCATTCTCGTTGGTTAAATTTGTGCATGACATATGTTTCAACATAGTATTAACCTTTTTTCCCCTAAAAGTCGACAGGTAATTGATTCGTTTTATTAATAATTCATTAAGGCGTTGGTTAACTGGTTCTATCTTCAGAATAACAGAATGGACTTTGGGGACGGGGTGGAAAGCTACTGGTGGCACTTCATCAAACAAAGAAAATTTAAAGGCAAGTTGTGATATTACTGATACAGCTCTATAGCTTTTTGTTCCAGGTTGTGAAGTCAGCTTCTTTACAAAGTCCTTCTGCAGCATCACAGTTGCAGATTGGAATGTCTTTGAAGCGAGCCAGTAGATAAATCTTCTTGAAATTGAATATGGAAGATTAGAAACAATCTTGTTGAAATTTGTTACACACGAGAGGCCATCTCCGTTGAAGAGAAACAAATTCTTATATGATGCCAGCTTTTCTTTTGCTTGGAGATATAGTTTTTTATCTATTTCAAAGGATAATACCTGCTGTGCCTTCTCACATAAAAGGCGGGTTAGATCCCCATAACCTGTACCAATTTCTAATATAACATCAGAAGGACCTACTTCAGCAATTGATACCATACGTTCAAGGTAGAATGGTATGACAATAAAGTTCTGACCTAATCTTTGTCCATGCTTCATCGAAGTTCCTCTGATTTAACCAGTTTACTCTTTACCTTCTTAAGTCTATAGAAATCCTCCCTTTCCATTTCCTTTATTCTAAACGAAACAAAAGAAATCGACCTTTCTATAGAAGGAATTGTATAATATTTTAGTGCATTAACACGCCTTTTGGTTGACCTAATAGCCCTAGCTAATGCAAAAATGATTTCTTGAAGTTCTACTAGTTTAATTAAAGTGGTCACCATGTTTTCGATTTTTGCAAACAGATCTTCAGCCTTCGGATAAAGCTCTAAGACTTGTGAATAGAAGCTGGAGAAAGTCTTCTTCATTGAAATGGTAATCTGAGGAAAAGAAATACCCATAATTGAATTAAAAGAGATATTTGCCTCCAAAGAGTCTTCCATTAGATTAGTGAAAGTTGAGAAGCTCTGCTGAGTCGAAAAAGCTTTAACTTCGGGTATAGAAATATATGTTTCCTTTAAAAATGCTGAAACTTTCTTTGATTGCTCTAAGTAATCGGTTACATACTTTGATAATTCTAACATTAGAACATCTAATTTCTGTTGAAGGAGCTTCTGGCCTTTCTGAGCTACTAGTAGTCTTTTCTTAAGCTTTAATAGTTCACTTCTGGTTGGCTTCACTTGAGACAAAGGATTACACACCTAATTTAGGTTTAGGGAAGTACTTTTCGATTATACGGGGACTGATCCTTTTTAATTCACTTTCTGGAAAACTGGAGAGAAGACGCCACCCAATATCTAAGGTTTCTTCTACACTTCTTTCTTCATATTTACCCTGTGATATGAATTCTCTTTCAAACATTTCTGCAGCGTGTAGGTACAGATGATCCTTTTCTGACAAGGCTTCTTCTCCGATCACCGCTACAAGGTCTCTTAGACTCCTCCCTTCCGCATATATATAATAGAGTTGATCTGAAACTTCTCTATGGTCTTCTCTTGTCTTATTGGGACCTATAGCTTCCTTCATAAGCCTAGAGAGGGATGGAAGAACGTCTATTGGAGGATATATTCCCCTTCTATGTAAACTTCGATCAACTATGATCTGTCCCTCAGTGATGTACCCTGTAAGATCTGGGATAGGATGAGTAATGTCATCGTTAGGCATAGTGAGTATTGGCATTTGTGTTATTGAACCGTTCTTTCCGTGAATTCGTCCTGCACGCTCATAGATTGTGGCAAGATCGGTATACATATATCCTGGGTAGCCCCTTCTACCAGGGACTTCTTCCCTTGCAGCTGATATTTCCCTGAGCGCTTCGCAATAGTTGGTCATGTCGGTGATTAGGACTAATACGTGATAATCTTCTTCAAATGCTAGATATTCTGCTGTTGTAAGAGCAAGCCTTGGCACTAGGATTCTCTCGATTGGAGGGTCGTCAGCCAAGTTCACAAAAAGGATAGACCGATTCAAAGTACCACTTTCTTCGAAGGACTTTCTGAAGAATCTTGCCTCATCAGCAGTAATCCCTAAAGCTGCGAAGATTAGTAGAAACTTTTCCTCTGTTCTTTTGGTTTTTGCTTGTCTTGCTATTTGTGCTGCAATATCATTATGTGGAAGACCGTTACCAGAAAATAGAGGGAGTTTTTGTCCTCTTGATAAAGTATTCATCCCATCTATAGCGGATATACCTGTTTGTATAAAGTCGGTAGGGTATGCCCTTGATTTAGGATTTATTGGTGAACCATTAACGTCAAGCTTCTCCTTTGGAATTATTGGAGGACCGCCATCAATAATTTTTCCAGACCCGTCGAATGTCCTTCCAATCAAATCACTTGACACCGGCAGAGAAACAGGCTCTCCTGTAAACCTCACAGTAGTATTCTCTAAGTTAAGTCCGCTGGTACCTTCGAAAACTTGAATCACAGCCATTTCAAAAGAGGTTTCAAGAACTTGACCCCGTCTAAGAACTCCATCAGAAGTTAAAAGTTCAACGTACTCGCCATAAGATATGTTTTGGGTCTTTTGAACAAAAAGTAGTGGCCCCGATATGGCAGTCACTGTTGAGAAGTCTTTTGTAATCGCAGGATACCTACTCAAAATGAGTCTCCTCCAATAAAGATGCCATTTCTATTTTAAGTGATTCTTCCATTTTATTGTAGAACTGATCAAACTCCTCGTTAGAGATCATTTGCATCCTACTAAGATCTCTAGTTGACTTCAATGAAGATATCTTACTTAAAGGGACACCAGAATTTATAAGTTCTTTCGATTTTAAGTAGTAATATGATAAAAGTTTCATCATTTTATAATTCTTTTTCAAGCTACAGTATGAATCAGTTAAAGAGTAAGCATGCTGCATCAGATAGTCTTCTCTTATCTTTTTAGCGTATTCCATGACCAGCCTTTGACTTTCTGAGAGTGCATCAGGACCTACGAGTCGTACAATTTCATTAAGTTCTTCTTCTTGTTGAAGAATTTGCATGAATTCCTTTGTCAAAGCACTCCAATCAGATGCAAAATTCATATCAAACCATGAATCAAGATCACCTTTATATAACGAATAGCTTGTCAACCAATTTATAGAGGGAAAATGCCTTCTCTGAGCCAATGTGGTATCTAAAGCCCAGAATACTTTAACGACTCGCAAGGTGCTTTGAGTTACTGGTTCCGAAAAGTCAGCACCAGGGGGAGAAACTGCCCCTATAACTGAAACCGAACCATATCGCCTATCTGAACCCAAAACTTCACAACAACCAGCTCGTTCATAAAATTCCGATATTCTTGATGATAAATAAGCAGGATAGCCCTCTTCTCCAGGCATTTCTTCTAAACGACTGGAGATTTCCCTTAAAGCTTCTGCCCATCTTGAAGTTGAATCAGCCATTAAAGCGACGTCATATCCCATATCTCTATAATATTCTGCTAGTGTCATTCCGGTGTAGATACTCGCTTCTCTCGCAGCAATTGGCATATTACTCACATTTGCAATTAAGATCGTTCTATACATTAAAGGAAGGCCGGAATTTGGATCTTTTAGCTGCGGAAATCTTTCTAAAACTTCTGCCATTTCATTTCCTCTTTCTCCACATCCGACGTACACAATGACCTTTGCGTCAGCCCATTGGGAGAGTTGATGTTGCATTACTGTCTTCCCAGTTCCAAATCCTCCTGGTATTGCAGCAGTCCCACCTTTAGCTATTGGAAAAAGGCCATCAATTATTCTTTGCCCAGTTATTAGAGGGAGAAAGGTGTCGACTCTCCTTTTTATGGGCCTAGGCTTCCTTATAGGCCATTTTGTGATCATATTGACTTTAATCGATTCACCATCAGTCATTATCTCCGCAATTTCCTCTTCAACAACATAGTCCCCTTCATCTACGATTTTCGAAACCTTTCCTAGCTTTACACCTGTTGGGACCATAATTCCATGTTTTTCTAAAAGTGGATTTTCATTTACGAATCCTAATATGTCACCTGATTGAACATAATCATTAATTTTCTTAGTGGGAGTAAAGTGCCATTTCTTCGCCTTTGACAGGGGGTCAGGATATTTTCCTCTTTTAATAAAAAACCCAGATTCTCTTTCAAGAACTTCTAATGGACGCTGAATTCCATCAAATATCTGATTCAAAAGACCTGGGCCTAGGATAACTGATAGTGGGGCCCCTGTCCTGAGAACAGGTTCACCAGGAGCTAGCCCGGTAGTCTCTTCATAAACTTGAATTACTACATGATCACCACTTATCTTAATTATTTCACCTATCAAATTTAGCTTACCGACTTTAACAACTTCATACATGAATGAACCCGTCATATTTTTTGCAAAGACAACAGGGCCAACCACCTTCTCTATAGCACCTACTTGCGATTCAAGTTTTTGCATCAGATCACCGTCTTAAATACTATAACCGACCCATTTTAAATATTAAATACTTTTGTTGAATAAAAATCAAAAGGCTAAATATTAGATAAGTAAGGGCTTAAATACCTAGTGACAAAGTATGACAACCGCATATGAAGTTCCTGCTGATATGTTGATAAAGAGGTTAGCAGAGCATATTAAAAGCAATGTAACACAAGTTACACCCCCTGAGTGGGCATTTTACGTTAAAACTGGTTCTCATACAGAAAGACCGCCAACTGACAAGAATTGGTGGTATAATAGAGCAGCGTCTCTTCTAAGAAAGATTTACTTCTATGGACCCATAGGAGTCAATGAGTTAAGGTCTGTTTATGGAGGGGGAAAAAGTGTTGGATACGCTTTGAGACACCATAGGGACTCTGGAGGGGCGGCTGTGAGAAAAGTTATCCAACAATTGGAAAGTGCGGGTTTAGTTACTAAGCTTGATAAGAAAGGTAGGGTTTTAACAAGTAAAGGGAGAAGTTTAGTAGATAGAATAAGTAAAGAAATTTTTGAAGAAATGGTGAAAAGCAAACCAGAGTTAAAGAAATATGGATAGTGACCTTCAAATGAGCGGATATGAACCTGCTAAACAGTCAAAGGAAGATGAAGAAAGAAGGTTACTTAGGCTTCAAATTCTCAAGATATACTTAACCTCTGAGGCAAGGCAACGCCTTAATAATGTGAGAATGGTTAGACCTGAATTAGCAGATTTTGTTGAAAATCAAATAATACAACTAGCTTCAACTGGAAAACTTAAAAGACAAATAACTGATGAAGAAGTTAAAGAAATATTAAGTAACATAGCAGAGAAGGAGCGGAGGGAGTTTAAAATAAGGAGGATATAACCATGGGGTCGATAAAGAGCAAAGGAATAAAGAAACGGTTAATAGTTGAGAATAAGATGTCCCAAAAAGTCCCTACTTGGGTTATGCTGAGGACGAAGATGAAAGTTAGAGCTAACCCTAAAAGGAGAAACTGGAGGAGAAATAAACTAAAACTCTAAGGTGAAAGAAAGTGTCTGAAAAGGAGTTTGAAGAAAAAGTCATAACAGTCCCCCTATGGAAGGCTTACAAGACTGGAAAGTATAGAAGGACAAAAAAGGCCATCTCTGTTTTAAAAGGAGAAATTTCTAAACTATTAAAGGATAACGAATTTATTGTAGATACCAAGGTAAATGAAGAACTCTGGAGTAGAGGGATTAAAAACCAAAGAAGAAGATTATCAGTTAGAATCAAAAAGCGTGAAGACGGAAAGATTATAGTTACATTACCTTAGACAATAAATTTTCTGTACGCATTACCACATTTTAAGCATAAAATTTTAACATGCAACTTTGGTTTATTTACTATTCTGATCTTTGAGTCCATACCAGGTAATAAAGGAGACTTGCATTTTCTGCAGAAAAAAATTTTATAAGGATAAGCAAGCCTTATGTTAAACTTTAATAAGATTCTTTTAATAATTTCTAGTTGTTGCCGACTTACTTCAGGATTAGATGAAGAATAGTTGATAGCATTTAGAAATAAAGTTTTTACTCTTTCTTGTGCAATCCTTTTTTGCAGTCTTCTACTTTTGTTCACACAGGTCCATTCGATAATGTTAAATAAAAACATGATATGACAACAGTGATAACTGTTTGGCGAGAATTACATATATTTTAGCAGAATCCGCATTAGAAACGATTCCAAAAGAGATAGCGAATGACAGAATAATTCAATCTTTTTGCAAGAAAAAGGGGAAAACCCCTGGAAACACGCTTCTTGACCAAAGTTATCATCACAGAGCAATTTTAAAACTTGAAGAAGACCAAAAAAGAGGAAGACCAGATATTACCCACTTGTGTCTTCTCGAGGCAACATCGATACCATTATACTTTGAAGAACTTTTAGACGTTTACATACACACAATAAACGACAAAATAATTAATGTAGGGTCCAATGTCAGATTACCTAGGGTATACGAGAGATTTGTAGGCCTTATTGAGAAGCTTTATCTTGAAAGAACCATAAAATCTGAGGATAAGTTACTCTTAAAGCTACAAGATGGAACTTTAGACGAGTTGATCAATAAGGTAAAACCTTCAGTTGTAATTGGGCTTTCAAGAGCAGGCAAGGAAGTCACCTGTGAGGATGTAGCAAGAACTGGGTTAAAGTTTGAGAGACCAGCATTTATAGTAGGAGGTTTTGCGAGAGGCACATTCTCTGAAGAAAACAAAAAAAGCATGGATCACCTATTATCTATAAGCCAATATTCACTTGATGCGCATGTTGTAACAGCAAGAATATTGTATGAAGTAGAAAAACAATTAAAAAAATAAATCATACCAAGGAAACTTTGGAACTATATAGTTAGAAAAACATTTAAACTGTACTCCATGCAGATGCTATTGTCAAAGGTAAAGTACTAATCTATTAGAGAATGCGATCGTCGTCCAGTCTGGTCTAGGACATCAGCCCTCCAAGCTGGCAACCCGGGTTCAAATCCCGGCGATCGCACCAAAATTAAGAAACAACTTGTAAGACGTAAAAGTTATAACATAAGTTTATGGTACATGTTTGTGCTAAGCTGCCGAGGTAGCTCAGCCTGGGAGAGCACCCGGCTGAAGACCGGGCTGTCGCCAGTTCAAACCTGGCCCTCGGCATCAGCTTTTCACACCCATTTCCTTTCCGACTTATTCTTAAAACACTCACATGTGGATGTTCCTGAGACTAGATTTCTGAAGCTCATCAGAAGGAGAAGTCAGATAAAACTTGCTAAATATAAAATGAAGGGACGAGGCAATGGAAGCTCTGGAAAAGCAAAATAAAAAGGGCCGAGTTGCTACTGTTTGGTTCCAACCTGTTCCTTATATAAATGCAATATGTTCGTGTGAAACTCCGCAATGCGGTGGTCTCCGTTTAAGAATGGATTTTGGGCTTCACACGGTTTATAAAGCGGAATATGTTGCTGATGTAAATGCTGATCTATGTCAAGGGTGTAAGACTTGTGTTGCGAGCTGCCAATTTGGAGCCATTAGATTTAGTCCTACCCTCGGAAGGGTTTTAATAGATCAAACTAAATGTTTTGGTTGCGGCCTTTGCAGAGACCGATGCCCACATGGCGCAATAAGATTAGTTCCTAGAGACGAGATTATTGGCTTGCGTGGCCAATATTAATCATATAAGTGGCACCTTATGAAAAAAAACAAAGATAACAATTGATTATTCAAGATGTGGAAACGCAACAGGAGGAATAGACCCTAGGGAATGCAGTAAATGTTTACAAGTCTGCGACCCAGCAGTCTTTGTGCGACATATGACTCTCAATGTTAAGCAAGAAAAACCATATGACCCTCAATTTTGGCAAATCACAGCAGTATGGCTCTCATTATGCACCCATTGTGGTAAATGTGTAAAAGTTTGCCCACAAAATGCTATAACTGTTTCATACTAACTTTCTTGAACAAAAGGAGGTAAATCTTAATACACACTTATATAATTGGTAAACCCATTATGGAAAAAGTTAATTTAAAGTATTTACTTATCGTCAAAGTGGCTTAAAGGCGTACGGTAGAATTGACGGGCAAACTGACCTCTAAGGGATGAAGATAAGATTACCGTATGCCGAGAAAACATGGGCCGATGGTACAGTCTGGTAGTTACGCTCGCCTCGCACGCGAGAGATCGCGGGTTCAAATCCCGCTCGGTCCACCTAGAATTCTTTTACAATAACGAGATATGCATACCAGCTTTGTTAGTAAAAACTTTTAATTCCATTCTATTAACTGAGTAACATGAGAAAATTAGTCCGAAAAGAAAAGAAAAAGAATGTTTTGGCAATCAAAGAAGAAGTTGTTAGAGTTGGTAAGTTAATACATGAGCATACCTTGGTTTCAGGAACTGGTGGTACACTCGCTTCAAGAGTACCTGATTCAGAGTTGTTCGTTATAACTCCGAGTGGGTTTAATAAGAGTAGACTTTCTCCTGAGCATTTGGTTGTCATGGATTTAAAAGGAGATGTAATTGAAGGAAAACATAAACCATCAATAGAAACTTCTGCGTTTTTAGTAGTATTTAACCAACTATCTAGAGTGAAAGCGATTGTACATACCCATTCTTCTATGGCAATAGCTGCTGGTCTACTAAGAATAGAGATACCCCCAGCAATCGTGAAGACAATAATTGAAATTGGTTCAAAAATACCTTTGGCTAAGTATGCTTGCCCAGGGACTAAACAACTAGGGGAAAACCTAGTTGAAGCATTAAAAGATGCTAATGCTGCTTTAATGGAGAGACATGGAGTTTTAGCAGTAGGTCCAGATCTTGAATCGGCCCTTAATAGGGCAATAATTGTTGAGGAGTTATGTACGCAATATTTAACGGCTAAACTTTTTGGAGAGGTCACTAACTTATCAAAGGAAGAAGTTCAAGAAGTATATGATGTAATCAGAGCTTGGGGAGAATTGAAGAAGTTTAAGAGTATAAGGGATTGGGAGGAAACTCTATCAAAGTATAGAAGAGGTTAGGTTATGTTAGTCTTTCAAATGAATTATCTTTGATCACGTATATACATGTAGGCTTCCTTGTGAAAAGCCCAACTTCAATTACACCAGGTTGAAGTTTAATCTTTTGTTCTAGCACGAGAGCATCGTCTATTTTATCAAATTTTACATCTAATATTATATTGCCATTTTCAGTGTAAACAGGAAATTCTCTTGAATCCCTCCTAATCGATGGATAACCTCCAATTGTCATTAGAAAGTCACTTACAAAAGGTTTAGAGAGTGGCGAAATTTCTACAGGAATTGGATAGTTTGTTCCCAATTTTTTTGTAAGTTTGTTTTCTTGTAAGATTATTAAAGTTCTCTTTGCATTATACATTAATATCTTTTCTTTTAGAAGTGCACCCCCACCACCTTTTATCATATGATGGGTGGTCAATTCTAATTGGTCAACGCTATCGATATATAGTTCAATCTGCTTTAGAGTAGGAAAACTATCTATCTCAAAACCATTTTCTTGTAATTTAAGGAGAATTTGCAAAGAAGATGGGATAAATTTGATCTTCTTATTTACCTTTAAAGAAGAGATGGCGTCTATAAAACTTGAAATGGTGCGTCCACTCCCTATTCCCACGTATGTTAAAACATTTATTTCTTTTAGTAATTCATTTGCTAAATTTAACATTACGTTAGTGCCCAATTTTCTTACCCTTCTTCTAGCTCTATTTGTTCAAGTTTTTCAAGAGCTTTTAATATTTCTTCTCTATATTGTCTAAGCTCCCGGTCAACAGAGGATTCTAAAACGCGTTGCGATTTCTTCTCAACCTTAGGAGTGGAAGTTGTTGTTTGTTGGGCAGCAATTTTTTCTTGAACTTGTATCGGCCCCCTCAACTTCTGTGTATCTAATCTAACCAATGCTTTTTCAAGTTTTTTATCAACCTCTTCTATTTTTCTTGTGAGTAAGGTAACTAATTCGTTTCTTAAATGCTCTAACTCGCTGACTTCAATAATGAGCTCGATATCATCGAGCTTTTTATCCACTTCTTGCAAACGATCTTTATATTTTTTGACCAAAGAGTCTCTTTCTTCTTTAGTTACTTGGCCTTGTACTTCAAGTTCAAAGACCCTAGTTATTGCATTGCTCAGTAGGTCTTTTTCAAGTAACAGAGTTTTCAATTCCTGTTTCGCGGTTTTTGATTCTTCTGCAGAAATAGTTTGTGGTTTTATTTGAGGTTGTTTTATCTGTACAGGTTTTGTAGAGGTTTTGACTCTGTACTTTGATACGTAATATCCAATGATAGTACCTGAAGATATACCAAAGGCTATCCCAATTAATATATCATTAACAGACATCTTTCAATAATCCTTTCTCTGCACATAATTAAATGTATTGGTAGAAAAATTATTATCTGAGTTTTTTTGTTTCGCCAAATCCGCAGCTTGCACATCTACCCTTTCGAACGTGGAAAGAGGGTTTTCCGCATCGTCTACATATTGTATGAGTTCTTTTTGCTCTTCCTTTAAGACCAAAAGAGGATGTTCCTTTCATCAGAAGTCACCTATGGGGAAGGGGAAATTAATATAACGTTATCTCCTCTTACAACTATAGTACCTAAAGGGTTAGTTTTGCCATCATCCATAATTTCTTCAGATTGTTCAAGAAGGAAGTTCATGTGTTGGTCATAACCCTTTAGCACGCCTCTAATAGCACGTCCTCCCTTCAACTTTATTAATACAATTTTACCTAAACTTTTTTCTAACATTTTTACTGCAAGATCAAGGGACAAATGGATCGCCTGGTGATATCAACTCCAAAACTCCTATTTATTTACCTTACCTTTTTGACAAAGTTTAAGAACAAAGTAATTAAGAAAAGATAAGATGCGTGAATCTTATATATCGAAAAAAGATGCAAAGAGATTAATTGAGGAGGTCAAAGAGCAGCTTAAAATTCAAATTGATGTGTTAAAGGAGAAAGGTAATAAGGTAGTTGAATTAGAAAAAAATGTTCAAATATTTGTATTTGATAGAATTGTAATTATTAAAAATGGCGACATTTTATTTCCAGCATTGACGTGTGAAGAAGATTTTTTAGCCCAATTACCATATGTGAAAGTTGACAAAGAGGCAATACCCCATATATGTAAGGGAGCTAAAGTTATGAGACCTGGGATAGTTTATTTTGGAAAAGAGTTTGAAAAGGATGACGTAGTTTGCATAAAGGATGTAGATCACAACAAGTTTATTGCTGTCGGGAAAGCGCTAATGAGAAAGACAGATGCAGAGAATAGTGTTAAAGGAGTTATATTTAACAATCTCCATTACGTAGGAGATAAGTATTGGGAGACTCTAAAGGCTATTAAACCACAATAAAATATTATGTAAATTTGAGTTTATTTAATATGATTTCCATACACTCTTTAGGAGAGTGAAGGCCAGTATCTATTATAATCCCATTTAATGGGGTTTGGAACCTTGACCAAAAACTTGCGATAGTGTTTTCTGGCACCTGCTCTTCTGGTTGACGGTTCTTATTTCTTTCGATCAATGTTAATAGGTCCGCTTTCAAAGCAACTACTAAATAATTTACCTTATAGTATTTAGCAACAATTATAGCCCTCCTTCTATAATTTTCTTTTAGGAATGTACCATCTAGTATAACATTATAACCTTGAGGCAGAAGTCTTTTTGTTATGTAATAGAGAACGGAGTAGACGAATCGGCTTTCGCTTCGTTCATGTGTCGGGTTGACTATCATCCTGCGTATTATGTCTGTCTGAACATGTATTGTAGGCCTAGACTTGGTTAATTCGTTGGCTACCATATTAGCGATAGTGGTTTTCCCAACACCAGAGGGGCCACAAAATATTATTAGGTAATTCTTGAGGGTTTGGCTCATCAACTAAGATTTTGATATCTAAAATAAGAGCTTTATTAGAATGTTAATACCTAAATTTTTTTGTCAAAAAGATTAACATTAACTAACGTTTAATAAGAAGGACTTAAATGTTATACCAGAAGGCGTTTAGACCCTTGGCAAGTGAATTGGTTAATAAAGACAAAGGTCAAAATGTGAAGATGATGTTGAAAGCCTACCCATTGAGAGCTTCAACTGAAGTAGATAAGGTAAAGGAAGACATAGAGAACAACACCATAGTCATTTTAAGGATAACGCCTTTGGCTCAAAGAAATATTGAGGAATTAAGAGAGGCGGTTAGTAAACTTTACGAGATTGCGACTACTATTGGTGGAGATATAGCTAGGCTTGGAGAAGATAGAATAATAATTACTCCTCCCTCTGTTTCAATCTGGCGGGGTTAGACTAAACGGATAGTCTCTAAATTAGAGGGGGCAGTGGCAGGTAGACGGAAGAGTCTGCTCACATTACTACTAACATTTAAAGTCTTTATTTTCTCACCATGATTTATTATCACATTCTTAAGCTTTGGTCTCAGCTTAGAAATGAATCTCATAATCTGATTATAGTCGCTATGCCCACTGAAACCTACAACCTTGTCTACTTCACATTTCACATCAATTATCTTGATCTTCCCGTCTTCATCAATAATGCTTATCTGCTTTGCATCGTCAAGGACACGACGCCCTAAGGTTCCCCCAATCTGATAAGATACAAACAATATTTTATTAAGTTCATCGTTGGCAAGTTCTTCAAAATACCTTATTGATGGGCCACCTTCAAGCATACCTGAAGTAGCCATTATTATCGCAGGACCTTGTTGCAACGCTTCTTCTCGCTCATCTGGTTTGTTTATTACAGTGAAGTATTCAGATTCAAAAGGATTTATACCTTTATCGACTATTGACGATCTTATTTCAGAAGAAAGATAATCTGGGAAAGCTACATGAATCGCAGTAGCGTCAGTTATCATTCCTTCTATAAAGACGGGGGATTCAATTAGCTCCTTCGACTTTAGATACGAATCAAGAACAAGCATAATTTCTTGTGCTCGCCCTACTGCTGGGACAGGGATTAACACCTTTCCTCCTTTAGCTAAGGTATTATTAATAGAGTTAACAAAGTATTTCTCTACTTCCTGCCTTGATGGCATTATATCTTCCTTTCCTCCATATGTACTCTCAACTATCACTGTTTCAACTCGAGGAAAACCATATTGAGCAGCGTCCAATAACTGAGTCTTTTCGAACTTAAAGTCACCTGTATAAACAAGATTGTAAACACCTTCTCCAAAGTGGAGATGAACTGATGATGAACCAAGAATATGGCCTGCATTATTTAATATCAGCTTTGTATCGGGAGAAATGTCGGTTACCGAACCATATGGTAAAGGGATACAATGCTGTATTGTTTCTCTTAAGTCCTTCATATCGAAGAGGGATAGCGCACTTTCAGAGGAAGAAACTTTGATGAAATCAGCTAGAAGTAGAGCCATTAGGTTTAAAGTGGGCTCAGAGCAATAAACTGGGCCATTATATCCGTACTTAAACAGAACTGGAAGAAAACCGCAATGATCTAGGTGTGCGTGACTTATTATCACAGCATCCAATTCCTCTAAGTTCGTTAAGTACATATCAAGCCTTGGGAAAGCATCTATAGATTCTTTTGAGCCAGGGTTTATTCCACAATCAATTAGAATGTTGCTTTCGTTCGTCTTAACATATACACAAGAACGACCAACTTCTTGAAAACCACCTAAGAAGGATGTGATTACTTCTATTTTACTGGTAAGCTTAGGTCTGAAAATGTACTCCCCGACATTTTTTAATATCTGTTCTCTATCATTTGATTCAGTCTGAATGACGTGATAAACCTGCTCTAATCCCTCTGATTTCATAGAAAAGGTCTTCCTAAATTTTGGTCTCCACCCTGTATCTGAGAATATTTGCTGGTTCAGTTCTGAGATCGAAGAATACACTTTGTGAAGGTTTTTAACTTCTACGAACACTTCACCAAGGACTTTATCAAAAACAAAACGCTCTACCACCACATCTTGGGGAAGCTTTTGTATTATGATGGATTCTGTTTCCTCCTCGTTCTTCCTAATTGATTTGTCAGCTCTTATCACAACTCTTTTTTTGAGATTTGAAACTATATCTGATATTACGAAGCTATTCTCCGCAAAAAATTTTGGATTCTTGGTATATACTGCGAATCTTGGTCCTTCGTATTCAATTTTGGTGACGCCTGCCTCTTGAGGGATGCTTTGTAAAAAGATAGCTCCAGAGACCTTCTCAACATTATCCTTCTGTTGCAATTTGTTATCTACCACATCTCCTTTAACAAGTCGTCCTTAGTTTTTTCGTCAAGTTCTTTATAACCTGTCTGGTCAATTATGCTAACATCAAAACTTTCTCCAGTTGCTGTGTCCCTCTTCATGGCCGCAAGAACAGCTTTCGCAGCGATCTTTACACCTTGTTTAACATTAATGTTCGGAGAGTACTCAGTTTCCAAGATTGAGTAAGCTATAGGCGAACCGCTGCCTGTAGAAACCATTTTTTCTTCTGTCAAAGAACCAAAAAAGTCTATTTGATATAATGATGGTAAGTTACCGTCCATTCCACCTATTATGACTTGAGTTATATATGGGAAAAGTCGATTTGACGAGAAGATATTAGAGGCCAGTGTAGCCGCAGCTTTTATTGGGATTTTAGTTTGATGTTCAAGTTCGTATTTCTTGACGTAAAAACGGAGGATATCTATCACGTTTTGTGCGTCAGCAACAGTTCCTGCTATTGTCATAGCTAAGTTATCTGAAATCTGATATAGTTTCCTTCCCTTTTTATGTGCCACATAACCATCAGAGGTTACCCTAGTGTCTGTGGCGAAGACTACTCCGTCCATACAGACTAAACCAACCGTTGTCGTCCCGCGATATACTTTAGGGACTTTCTGGTTAAAATTTGTCATCAAATTGATTCATCGCACTCTTAAGAAGTCTTACTTCATCGCAAGTATTTAATTAGGGTTTAAATAAATGTTTCCAAAACCTATTGTTTGATGGACTCACATTTTATGGAGTTTCCGAGAGCCGTAGTCGTTGGAAAGGGTGTAATCAAAGACCTAGGCATGTTCTTATCAAGGCTTAAAATGCCTAAAAGGGTTTTAATTATAAGTGATGAACTTATTAAAAAGATGCATGGAGAAAAAGTTGAAAATGCATTAAGTTCAGAAAAAATTGAATATTTTTGGAAAATAGTTAAGATAGCAGATTTCGCAACTGTAAAAGAAGTAGAAAAGAAAATTATAGAACTGGATGTTGATTTAGTTATTGGAATGGGAGGAGGAACTTGTATAGATATAGCTAAACTATCTGCTCAAAGTTATAAAAAATCTTTTATTAGCGTACCAACAAATGCTGCGCATGATGGTATAGCAAGTCCATTTGCGTCTATAAAAGATAGTGGTAAGCCTTATTCTATAGTTTCTTCTGCCCCTCTCGGTGTTTTAGCTGATATAGATATAATTTCCTCTGCGCCAGAAAGATACATGAAGAGTGGTTGTGGCGACTTACTAGCCAAGTTGACTGCGGTAAAAGACTGGCAACTGGGTCGGGACGAAAAAGGAGAATACTATGGCGAATACGCAGCTAACCTTGCACTTTTAAGTGCGCAAGTCATTTTGAAAAATTCTGAACAAATAGGAAAAAATGTGGTTAAAAGTGTTAGAGATGTTGTTGAAGCGCTTATTAGTGCTGGGGTAGCGGCAGGAATAGCCGGTAGCAGCAGACCATGCAGTGGGTCAGAACATCTTTTCAGTCACGCTTTAGATGTCATCGCACCAAATAAAGGATTACATGGAGAGAAATGTGGAATTGGAACAATCATAATTTCAAAATTATATAATATGAATTGGCAAGAAATCAAGGAGGCTTTGACTAAGATAGGTGCTCCAACAAAGCTGTCTTCGATTGGTGTTACCAAGGAAGAAGCAGTTGAAGCTTTGCTACTCGCACCTAATTTAAGGGAAAGGTACACTATTTTACATAAGAATCGGCTGTCTAAATCAGAGGCAAAAGACCTTTTGGATATTACGGGGGTTGTTTAGGCGTACATTCTCCATGTATACCCACATTTAGTGCATCTGTAGAATTGAGTTGGCGGTTCATCGCCACTCCTTGTCTGTAAAAGCCACCAGTAAGCTTTGTTGTTAGAGCACTTAGGGCATTCTATTTCTATAGTAGGCATGGTCTCAATCTTTGATTCTGTTTCACTAAGGATTTTAATTGTTGGATTCTCCTCTTTTTTGACTTCAGAAATTCCGAAGTCTGTTAGGTCGTATACCTTATTGCATCTAGGACAATAATATCTAAGTATCGTTTTCCCTCCTTCTTTGAATTGTTTGATCTTCAATCGCGAACCACATACATCACAGAATTTCATTTTATTTCACCTTAGTCTCCAAAGATGAAGAAACCTCTTCTAAAATTACGTTGATAAATGATTTAACCTCCCTCGCAGCTTTAACTATAGCTTCTTCAGAATGATTGTCCTTTGTTAGAATTTTAATTGAAACTTTCCCAAAAAGAGGGTGTGGTGGTATTACTCCCGCGAAAATAACATCTGGATTTTCTAGTAGTTTATAGCGAAGGGCGTCTGCTACACTCACATCTATATTACCTAAATCATATTCTTTGGCAAAATTCTTCTTTCCAGATGACATTTCTCAGTTGCACCTTTGTTTAGACGTTTTTAAACCTTCCGAAATCGTCAGCTATTTTTCTTTCATCTAACATTCTACATTGTGTGCATAATATTCTTCTACCACTTAGCTGGACTGGCCCCCCACAATAACTACATACTGTATGTAGAACACCGTAGCGGTCTCCATTAATTGAGAGATGAATGACATTATTAAGCAGGCTAACTACCTTTGCCCGTACGTAATCACCTAATTTTATGACTATTCTCCTTTGATTTCTGTCAGTTTGCTGTTCACGTAACAAAATCATGCCGACAAACTCTGATTTAACTGGGTTACCATTTATTTCCTTTATTCTAACCATTACGAGCCCACTTTGAGATTGATCTACTATACCAGTAACTTCATCCCCAACTTGGGGAACACCGTTTACACGAAGCTTCGGTATAATTGTAACAGCTCTCTTTTCATAATCTATATTAATTTTACCTAATTGTTTAGATCTTATATTATAATCTTCTTGATAAACATTAGATGAGGGAGTAAACTCTTCTATAACACCTACTAAGTCACCAGGAAGGTAGTAGGTTTTTTTCTTAGATATTGTCATATCCTACCTAGCTCACCAATCTACTCCATATATCTCTATTGTTTAACAGTTCGGGATTTTTTAAATTGCTCAAGGAGCATGTAGCCATAGTCTAATGAGAGAACAGGTTTATCAAAATAATCGTCGCTTATTCTTGGGCAGGCTGTCTCTATGAAAGCTTCAATGTTCTGGAATTCGTTTAATTTGTCATTTGTTATTTCTCTCATGATAACTAGAAAAACATTCTTTCCAATTCGATTTAATTCATTATACAAGTAAAAGGCCTCTTCGTTCTTAAACTGCCCTTCCTTTGCCCCAATTATAATGCCCAAGTCCTTCGCATCCATAGCCCTATAGAAGTTAAGAATTTGATGCTTCTTTATTCTAAGCGCTTCTTTCTCTATCGACAAGACTTCAAGAGTGTATGGGTCAAGCATATAAACAGGCTTTTCCATAGAATTATAAAGACCAGAAGCGTGAAAACGACTTGATCCGATAAAAACGAACGCGTCCACTTTTGAATAGATACTTATGCATGTAGAGAAGTTGCATCCAAATATTTGCCCCCTTTTCAATGGAGGGTTTTCATCTCCTATGAAAACCTCAAACCCTTTAGAAAATAGGAAAGCCTTTGCCGAATCGAGTTTATGAATATGGGGCCCTATAGTACAGAGGCCGAGACGTTTATAGCCCTTAAGTTTAGGTATAGCTTTCTCTAAAACGGGAATGAGGTCTATATCATCAAATGCTTCTATTAGGTAAGTGAACTTGCCAATCTTTTCAAAGGAAGCACTATGACCAATATGAATAGAAAGATCAGCGCCTAAGAGGCGCACGTTTTCCTCACCTAAATCGCAAATCCCATAACATGGTTCACCTGAAAAAACCACTTTAAATCCATGCTCTTTAGCAAATGAGTTCATAAAATTCATACATTTAACGAGAATACCTGAAGGACAACTTACCAAGACTAGCTTGGGCTTTTTTTCTATTAACAGTTTGGTTAACGAATTTTTATCTATGTCTAACATTCTATCCCCTATTCTTAATAAAACGCAAAATTTAATATGTTTGGTTCACGGCGGTGAATTGGCTATGTATAAACAGATAAGAGAAACTTGGAGGAAGATGTATAAAGAAAATCGTTTAGTATTAAAGGCTAAGGCTGAAAAATGGAGAAAGGAAAAAACAATAATAAGAGTTGATAGACCAACAAGACTTGATAGAGCTAGGAGTTTAGGGTATAAATCTAAACAGGGCTATGTTATTGTCAGAATCAAGTTAAGTAGAAGAGGAAAGAGGGTTGACAGACCTAGATCAGGGAGGAGGCCAAAACACGCAGGTGTAGTAAAAATAAAGCCAAATGTAAATTATAGGAAAACAGCAATAAATAGGGTAAAGGAAAAGTACCCTAATATGGAAGTTCTAAATGCTTATTATGTTTACAAGGATGGAAAGAATATTTGGTACGAGGCAATATTGAAAGAGAAGGATTAAACCTTCGTTGAAGCGATCGCTTCGAACTCACCTACATCTTTTGTTTCTTTGATTACTGCTTCTATAGCGTCAATGCTTGCCTTATCATCCATACGTAAATCCAATATTAGAGCGTTTAACCCAAAAGCAATAGGCTCGGTCCTATATTGACCAACTTCAGCTTTTCCTTCGATCTTCTGTTTTATCTCGTTATAAATAGCCTGGAGATCTACGTTTATGTCTGTTGGAAATATTTTATATCTAATCACCATTTTACCCAATTTTTTTCACCTACGGTCCTTCAAACCCACAATTAACACATTTATATGCTCGTGCAAATTCTCTACATTTTTCACATCGCCATATCTGGACAATGCCGCAGTTAGGACAATAGAACTTTACAGCCTTTTCATCGAATGAAATAGGCCTATTACATGAGGTGCATTTAGGGTATTTTGCGGAAGACACACCACGCACTCTCTTATTTTAATAAATAAAGTTTACCTTTTTGATGTCATAAATGCATGATACTCTTTAAAGACGCTATCGAGCCGCTAAATATCGTTTTTGCAATTGACAAAAATGATTTAACTCCAATAGCCTGGATTAGAGAGGATATGTGGAAGTCATAATCCATTTCAAGATCGATTTGATCTGAATAAGATCTTTGAACCAAACTAAATAGACGCTCTATATCATCATTCTTTATTTTTTCATAATAGCTTCTAGCTAACTTCATATATTCAATTTCTTTTTTGAAAAATCTGAACCAAACTTTTTCATACCTATTGACCAGAGAGTTTGTATTATTATTAAAACTATAGACTAATGCCTTTGAAGCCAGTATAGAGGCAGTTCCTCCGAAATAAATCCCGCCACCTGTAGTAGGTTTCGTCTGGCCGGCTGAATCGCCCACATAAATAACCTTGTTATTTACAAAATGCTTGATCGGGCCGTTAACTATTATGGGAGCTAAGTTGAGGTTAAAAATTTGCTTTATGTTTACTTTCTCTAAGAACGATTTAAAACATTCTGTTGGATTGGTCTTGGTCGCTAAACCAACTTTAGACATATATTCGTTGACTGGTATGATCCAAGAAAAAAACGAAGGTGCAAATCTTTCATCAAAAAACACATGGATGCAATCTGGTTCATAGCCTTTATAAAACCCCCTCGCTTGAATACCTTTTAGAAGGGCCTGTTTATCAGAAAATGATGCGACTCCTCGGGCATCAATAAGATACTTAGAGTAAAAGACTTCTCCATTTCTTGTCTCGACTTTAACGGAAGAAGAATTTTGTTGTATAGTGTTAACATGCTTAGAAAACATAATTTCTGTCCCATTTTTGATTGCCTCCTCTGCCAAGTAGTTGTCAAGGTTATAGCGATCTAGGATCAAGATATTAGGATTTTTTAGGTTAATTACTATCCTTGAGTCATTTGGAGAATGGAGCATAATTTTTGAGAATTGATTTTGAAGAAATCTTTTTAATGGAAACAACCCCAGATTTTTTAATGACGCCAAAGAAGCTACGCCACTACATCTATCTGGATATCCGATTTCGTTATGTTCTTCTAGGACCTTAGTTTGTATACCTTTACTTGAAAGTTCTTTAGCGCATAGTAATCCTGAAAAACCACCTCCAGCTATAATTATATCGGAGTCTTCAACCATTATGATTAGCCTTCTTTTTTTAACTAATAAAAGTTAATTCAATTTTTGCATATAATTTAGTGTATATGAAGAGCAGCTTTCTGAACAACCTCTGAAAGTGAGGGGTGTATGTGAACTGTTTGTCTGATACTGTTTATTGAAGCTGATCCTGTTCTCATAGCAACTAGTATCTCATGAATTAAAATTGAAGCATTTGTGCCTAATATATGACAGCCAAGTATCGTATTAGAATGACCATCGATTAGTAACTTTACAAATCCATTTCTATCTTCTATAGCTAAGCCCATTGCTGTATCAGTATAACTAGCACGTCCCACAAGGTAGTGGATATTTTTCGCTTTTAATTGTTGTTCAGTATAGCCAACAGAAGCGATCTGAGGAGATGAAAATATTGCATGTGGTATGGCATTGTAGTCAACAGCCTTTTTATTTTTATAATTAATAATGTTATGTAGAGCGTATCCTGCTTCAAGGTTTGCATTATGCTTAAAGGGATAACGCCCTACAACATCTCCTAGGGCAAAAATACCCTTCACACTGGTTTCAAGAAATTCATCGGTTAACACGTTACCAGCGTCATTCACCTTAACGCCCGTCTTCCCAACGTCCAACATATCAGAATTAGGGATACGCCCTGCAGCGACAAGAAGTTGGTCAGAGTACAACACTTTGATTTGATTTTCTTTCATATTCTTAATTGTGACTTTGAATTCACCGTCTTTCTTAGAAACATTTATTGGAAAGGAGTCTAAGTGAACATTATATTTCATGCTAAATATTTCACTGAATCTTTTTGATAATTCCTCGTCTTCATTAGGAATAAGTGTACTATGCTTTTGAACGATGTTTATCTTTGTACCAAGAGCACCAAAGAAATGAGCCAGTTCAACTGCAATATACCCACCACCAATTATTGTTAGGGCCTTTGGTTGAACCTTTAACCTTAATGCTTCATCGCTTGTAATAAAACCAGATTCCTTTAAGCCGTCAATATTTGGTATTTTAGGCCTACTTCCTGAAGCAATTAATATTTTGTTAGCCCAAATAATCTTTTCCCCTACTTTAAGTGTTTTATAAGCTATAAACTTGCATTCTTCTTTAAATAAAAGAGGGTTCTTAATCCGCTCCAATGACCTCTCTATCCTTTGTGAATCAAAATCAACTTCTTTTAAGACCCTGTCAACTATTGATTTAAAGTTGATTTTATATTCATTTACTTCTACACCGAAAAGTTGGGCTCTTTGTATGCATTCCATAACATCTGCACTGTGAATCAACATTTTTGATGGAATACAACCTCTATTCAAACATGTTCCTCCAAGAGGGCCTTTTTCTATAATTGCGACCTTTAAACCGTATTCTGCTGCCGCAATAGCGACATCTAACCCGGAGCCGCTACCGATAACAATCAGGTCAAACTTTTCCAAATTACATCATTAAACTAGTTTAACTATACAGGATATATTCATTTTCTATCTACAATATGCCTTATTAATGGTAAAGTTAAGAGTGTTAATACAAATTATATTTATGGCATAAAAATTAATACTAAGTTTAAAGCAGACTTCAAATAGGAATTTGGTATGCTAAACAGGAATTACAAGCAATCAATTGTGGTGAGAAACGATTTAAGAATGAAAAAGGGTAAAATTGCAGCACAGGTTGCACATGCTGCTTTAATAAACGCTGAAGAAACAAGAAAGAAAAAACCAGAATTGTTTAAAAAATGGTGGGAAGAGGGACAAAAAAAGGTTGTATTAAAAGTTGAAAGTTTAGATGAGCTGTTAAATCTTGTTGAAGATGCCAAGAAAATGGATATTTTGTATACGATCATTGAAGACAGTGGACTTACACAAATACCGTCAGGAACGATCACTTGTGCAGCATTTGGACCTGATAAGGAAGATAAAATTGAGAGGGTAACAGGAAAATTGAAATTGCTTTAAATGTTAATCATAAAAAGATAAAAGTAGAACTGTTTTTAATAATTTGGTGAGGAGTTTGAAGATAAATCTAAAGCAAATAGTCATCAGTAAATTGCGTGCAGAAGGACCTATGACAGATAAAGATTTAGTAAACAACCTAAGAAAGGCAGGAGTAGAATTTTCTACAAGGGAATTAAATTCAACTCTTTTGTCTCTTGAAATAGAAGGGCTTATTATGACTAAATGGGCAGGTAAAGATAAAAAGAGGGTAGAACTAATTAATTTAGAGAAAAAGGAAGAAAGGTAAATGGGAGTCGACATAAAAGAAATAGTGGAAGCAAAGAAGATTTCATTAAATGACTTACAAGGGAAGGTGTTAGCAATAGATGCATATAACGCGTTATATCAATTCTTATCTACCATCAGAGGAAAAATGGGGGAACCTTTAAAAGATTCGAAGGGTAATGTGACAAGCCATTTAAGTGGATTATATTATCGCACAATAAATTTATTGACATTAGGAATACAACCACTCTATGTATTTGATGGAATCCCTCCAAAAATGAAAAGTTTAGAAATAACTAGGAGGAAGGAAGCTAAAGAAGAAGCCGAAATAAAATATAAAATAGCTTTAGAAAAGGGAGATTTTAAACAGGCAAAAAAATACGCCCAATACACTTCGCGTTTAGGAGATGAAATGGTAGAAGAGGCAAAGAAGCTTCTCGATATAATGGGCGTACCTTGGATTCAAGCACCCTCTGAAGGCGAGGCAACTGCTTCTTATCTTTCTTCGAGTGATAAAGCATATGCAGTTGTATCACAAGATTATGATGCCCTTTTATTTGGAGGAAAAAGATTATGCCGTAACATAACCATTTCTGGTAGAAGGAAGCTACCGGGTAGAAGTGCGTATCAAGAGGTAGAACCTGAGGAAATTCTTCTCGACGAAGTGTTAAATAACCTTGGGATAACTCGAGAACAATTAGTAGACATAGGTATCTTAGTAGGGACAGATTTTAACCCAGATGGTTTCAAGGGTTATGGACCGATCAAAGCTCTTAAGGCAATTAAACAGTACAGGTGCTTAGAAAACATACCAAATATCAAAGATGAATTGAAAAAAATTGATTATAATTTGATACGTCAGATATTTTTAAAACCTGAAGTAAAAAAGGAGTTTAAACTAGAGTTCAAAGAAGTTGATGAAAATAGTTTATTAGAGTTCATGTGTAAGGTTCATGAGTTTTCTGAGGAAAGGGTTTTAAAAGCATTGAATAAGTATAAAGATTTCATTAAAGAGAAGAAAAAGGGGGCGCCTTTAGATCAGTGGTTCTAATGAGTAAGTTTGATGAGAAGAGGAAGTTTTTAGTTGAAGAATTAAAAGAGAGGGGGATAATAAAAAATAAAGAGGTTGAACAAGCTTTCCTTGCCATACCAAGAGAAGAGTTTGTTTGGATGGACACTACAGAAGAAGCTTACTTTGATGTACCTCTACCTCTAGGCCACACTGGCCAAACTATTTCAGCGCCTCATATGGTTGCTATAATGCTAGAAGAACTTGACCTAACGAAGGGGATACAAGTTCTTGAAATCGGTACAGGGAGTGGCTATAACGCAGCATTAATAGCACATATTATAACAGATGCAAAAAAAGTTGAAGAAGGAAGGGTGACTACAATCGAGAGAGTACATGAGCTGGTTCAATTTGCTAAAATGAATTTAAGTAGAGTTAGCTATTCAAAGTATGTTGATGTATTCGAAGGAGATGGGAGTGTCGGCTGGCCACCTTATTCGGAAAAAGAGTACTATGATAGAATAATAATCACAGCAGCTACGCCTAGATTTCCTAAGATACTAGTTAAGCAGCTTAAAGTAAATGGGATAATTCTCGCTCCAATTGGGAACATGTTTTATCAAGTACTTACTAAAGGAAAGAAAACAGCAGATGGGCAAATTAAGATTAAGAAGGATGTAGAATGTATGTTTGTGCCGTTGGTAGGCGAAAATGGTTATCATGTCAATGAGGTAGTTTAGCTTCGATTATCATAACACCTGTGCATCCAGGCCTTTTTAATGAAGAAATAATTGTTCTTGGAAAATCCTTTGCAGAAGCTGTTGCTTTAATAGCAAGAGTTCTTGGACATGTGTAAATGCCTTTTCTTATAACCATACTTTTTTTATCTGTAAGAATCAGTTGGGAAGAACCGAAGGCTTGGACTTCGAACAGATCACCATTTACCAAAAAGGTTAAGCTGACTTGAGTACCATCTTTTCTCAGAAGTCTTTTTAAGTTGTTGTCTAAATCATAACAAGCTTTTGACGAGTTAATTCCTATTATACAATCACCCTTAGGACCTAGAAAATTCTCTGTAGTGATTTCGAATGTGGATTGATGTTGCGCGGTTATAAGCCAATGACCTGAAAATTTAACGACGTCTTTAGCAATACGCATGGATGGTGTCGCCTAAATTTTAATATCTTAATACTTAACTCTTCTTATTAAATAGTGTGTTCTTGTAACAATATGCCGTTCTCTCTATATAAGCTGACTGACTAATAGCGTCAATTAACAGTTGAACAACATAGTAATGGTGGTCAAATCTATACTTCTAAGAAAATGTTCTTGATAAAACGGGCCTGGTGGGAGTTGAACCCACGACTTACTGGTTAAGAGCCAGCCGCTCTGCCTGGCTGAGCCACAGGCCCCCCTGTCTAAACCGTTTTTGGTGTATTATAGATATTTTTAACCTTTTTTGCATATCAACTTTTTTATAATGATTTAAAGGACTTTGATGGCAATAAATGGAATGGGTATGCTCGCCCTAGTTGGACTTGGAATCGGTGGAATAAAATCGTTAACTTTAGAAGGGATAGACATTTTAAAAAAAAGTGATTTAATCTATTTAGATACTTATACTACATTAACCTCAAATGATTTAATTAAAAAGTTAAGTGAACATATAGGCAAAAAAATCATTTCGGCGAATAGAGCACGACTTGAAGATGAATTAGAAAGTTTGTTGGAGCAAGCTAAGGCTAAGAATATTACTGTAGCTGTTTTAGGAGACCCTCTTTTTGCAACTACGCATCAAAATTTTTTAATTGAAGCGAGAAAAAGAGGGATACCTTATATTGTCGTTCATAATAGCTCTATAATTTCAGTTCTTACAACTTCTTGTGGGCTTCACCCTTATAAATTTGGTAAAGTATCAACGATCACACGTCAAAGTGGTACACCTGCGACATCGATATATTTCACACTGTACGATAATTTAATTCGAGGATTGCATTCAATTTTCCTACTCGAGTTTGATACCAAAGATCTAGAAGGTGTGTGGCCATCATCTGCCTTCACTTTACTAAAGGATGCAGAAAACATTTACAAGCTAGAAGCGTTTACAGAAGATACATTTTTGATAGTAGCTTGCAGAGTGGGAACAGAGAATCAAAAGTATTATGTTGGATGTGTAAAAGAGCTGGAGAAGATAGATTTTGGTGAACCACCGTACACAATAATAATTCCTTCAAGGTTACATTTTACAGAAGAAGAGGCTTTATGTATTCTTTTTAGCGTCCCAAAAGATAAGTTAGTGAACAACACAGAGGGATTAAGAAGAAGAACTGATTACTTGGTGAACAAATATGTAAAAAAGACTAACGAAATTTTAAGGCTTGCAAAGGAAAGAATTCCTAAGGACCAGATTAAGTATGAAGATCTCTTCGAAAACGTAGAGTGCTACTTAGAAGACGCTATCAGGTTCCTAAATTTGGGTGAAGACCAATTGGCCATGTTGAGTGTTGGTTATGCAGAGGGACTTCTAGACTCTTTGAGATTACAGAAGATTTTAGACTTGAAGTGGTAAGATCAATGAATTCAAAAAATTTAGAGAAAATATTTCTTTCAAAGATTTTAGTAGAAAAAATTAGAGAAGGAACTGTTTCTTTTAGGAAATGTATTGACATTTTAACCCCATTTCCAAAGGAAAATGAGAGAGTAATTAATTGTCTCCTTGAAAATGGATACATTTCAAAAACTGGTGACACCATTGATATTACTGAAAAAGGAAGGAAACGCCTCAAAGTGGTAATGTGCGGAGGAACCTTTGACATTTTACACCCAGGACATTTGTTGATATTAACAAGCGCAAAGAAGTTAGGTGATATTTTAGTAGTAGTAATAGCGACAGATGAGACAGTTAAAAGATTTAGAAAAAAGGAGCCATATAATGATGAGCGAAAAAGGTTAGAACTTGTTAGTTCACTTAGATTTGTTGATTTGGCATTACTTGGCGGAAAAAGTAACATATATGACACGCTCTTAAAGATAATGCCAGACATTGTGGTGTTGGGTTACGACCAACTACATAACGAGAATGAGATTAAGGAATATGCAAAAACACATAAAATGAAGATTAAAGTCATACGTATAACGAAAAAAGTTGAAGGAATTAAAAGTTCTACACTTCTAAAGGATGGCAAATTAATCAATGAGATATAGATTTCATACTTTTTTCAGAATAGTAAACCTTCAGACGAACTTTATCACCATCTTTTAAGTTTAACCTCTTTCTTAGATTTATTGGGGCTATAAACTCTAAAACAGAGTCATCGTATAACGTACGTTTTGTTAAAACAACAGCACCCTCAACTGTATCGTTTAAAAAGGCAGGGAAACATTTTGCACCCCCATACGTTCTGTATTCGTCATAAAAACCTTCTATAAGTATACCGTTATAGTATTCTAATTCCCTCCTTTGCCTTCTCTCTAAAGTTGAAGTTAGACGTATATTGAGAGTCCCAGGAAAGGGGTCAAACCCTAATTTCTCGCGAAACTGTTTTTTATATCCTTCTATTGTTACATAGTAAGATCCTTCTCCTATACCTGAAAACACCTCTCCAGTGAACTCGATTATGTTTGGTGCTTCTTCAAATACCTCCCGAAGTGTGGAATAAAGACTTAAAAGAATTGTACTTCCTTTGACAGTAATTTTTATGCAAGACCTACGTTTTTTGTGTGTAACCTCTATTAATCCAGCTCTTTCAAGCTCTAAGATATGCGTGGATACGGCTTGCTGTGACCTTCCGAGGCGTCTACTTAGTTCTATTGTTGAAATTTCCATTACCTTATTTTTTGCCCCTAAACACAATAGTTCTAATAATGTAGAAAGGAGATACGGTTTAATATCTCTAAATGAGGGGGACGACATAGCGATTGCCAGAAAGTGTTGAACTCTTGGAAATAAGCTTTTTTGACAACAGGTGAGCGTGTTGCATTAGATCCATTCCTTGTGAAAACAAATTTTGTGTTAACTTAACAGCTGTCTCGAGGTCAATTTTATATCCGACACTTAAATAGTACCTTTTTCGAAACTTTGGAAAAACAAGCATATATCCAAGTACCTTATTTTCGTAGACTACAGGAGAGACGCTGCTATGCTCATCTAATACTTTACCGACATACAAACTTTTTGCCAGTCCAATCGTGGGTTTATCAAAAAACACGCCTGTATAAGTCGCTAAACCACTTCTCATAGGATGTAGGAGACCGTGACCATCTACCAAAATGACATCAACCTTTGAACGTATTTTCATCAGAACAGAAACTAGTGGAGGAAGTTCTCGGATGAAAAAATATCCAGGTATATACTCCAAAGGCCTCTTTGAAACTAGAAACTCATTTTCAACAATCTTTTTTGATTTAAGATCATAACAAGTTGCTACAGCTATAGCATATTCGTCTTTCTTAATTTTATAATAAGATACATCACACGCGCATATAACTTTATAGCTTCTTTTTAAAGTGTCTTTACAAAATCTAGTTTTTGAGATAATAGAGTTCAATTTGTCTAAACTTTTTATTTTAGAATTTATGGCGGTCATCGCATTCTTACTATTGAGTACCCAAAACTTTTATTTTGGTTATATCGATATAAGTTTCTTCTATCAGCCGCCTTGCCAAATCTACCTTTCGCCTAAGGGATGGTATGACATTATCAAAATACGAAAATGACGATATATGATCGAAAATTTCGATCATTGAGTTATATAAGAATTTAGCTTTTTCAAGGTTTTTTTCATTTATTTTATCATAAACTGAGCGCCTTAACTCACCTATACAATCTAAAAGGCCCAACAAGTATGGCTCTATTTCGAATGCAACTTCTTTATACGATGGAATTCTTGATTCTTCAAGAATTGAAAGATAAACTATTGCTTCAACGTATTCTATTTGCGCGGGAAGAAGGTACTTCTTCCACCTGAAATCAGTTTTAGACGATAGTTCATCTAACCTTTGTCTTAAGTTTAAGAGATATTCCTTTGCGTCGTTAATTTTCTCCTGACGTAGCATGACAAAGATTTTAGGAAATAGAACTAGAATCGATCGACCCTCTTTATAAATGTGTTCTCTTTGGGAATCTAGTAATTCGAGTTCTTTTAGAAGTGCTTCTTGTTCAATTTCATTTTTAATTAAATTCAAATTTGTATCACTATTTACTATAATATTGGCCTTCAGTTAAACCTTTGGGGGGAAGAAAGTTTTTTGGAGAGGAGGACGACTCTACTATCTTTTGATTCCCCAATAACCTTGTAACCAGTCAGAGAAGCTAAAGTAGACGAGAACGATTTAATTTCATCGTGTGTAGGCATATTTTCTTTTCTCAATCTATATATAGAATATCCTATATTCATGTAAGCCTTTGTCTCAACATAGAGGGGTTCGTATTTTGTAATTATTTTTGCGAATGCTTCAGGTCGTTCCATGTTCATTCCTTTGATTGAAGTTATTCTAAGTACATTTGGGCACTCTAGTGATTTTATTAATGACAATGAGTCAAAAATGGATCCCCATAAAGATGTTGATATCGGTCTATTAAGTCTCACAAAAGAGTCATAATCGTATGAGGTTAATGATATGTAAAGTTGTGTTGGAAGAGGGTAAAGATTTTCCAATACTTTCGGCAAAGTGCCATTAGTAACTAAAAATACAGTAAAGCCCTTAGTTTTGTATATACGTATAAGCTCGCTAAGATAGGGGTAAATAGTAGGTTCACCAGTTAAAGAAATTGCAACTTGGTTTGGATTAAGTGCTTCTTCAAACTTTTTTGCGGAAACCTTTCCCTTGATCACTAAAGATTTGTATCCTGAGAGTATTCTCCGTTGAGCCTTAATAGATTCCTCGTAGATAGTTTCAGGCTCATCCCATCCACCTTTAGGTTTAGATAGCTCATCCCAAGTTAGCCCCACATCTTCTGGCATAACCCTCCAACAGTGCAAGCAACGTTGATTACAATGAAAGAGTGACGGCGACATTTGGAGACAGCGGTGCGACTTTATGCCAAAAAAGGTTTCTTTATAGCACACCCTACCAGAAACAAGGCTTTTATGTAACCAACTACATTTCTTTACGGCCGAATGTGAGCCAGCAAGATGATATTGTTGTTTCTTTAGTATTTGATATAGGTGCGAAGGATAAGTAGACATATGTTGTCATTAAGCATGTTTAAAGCTTTATTTCTTGTTGTCGAGTTTCGTTGGCCTTTATCACTAATAGATCTATTCCGTCCCCACTTGCCGCGTCCCTTTGCATAGCAGATTTTAAAGCTTTTACTGCAAGTTTAACGGCGGAATCTTCATCCATATCCTTTTTGTATTCACTTTCTATTATGCCTATGGCGATTTCTGTCCCTGAACCTACTGTAGCGTAGTCATCAGGTATAATAGAGCCTAATGGGTCTAAAACGTAAACTGCAGGGCTACCATCAACACCACCTATAATAACTTGTGTAAGTAAGGGGTAAAGTCTTTCACTAAACATTACTGCAGACATGAATTTTGCAACTGAATTAGGAGAAACAGGCCTTTTGATTTCAAGTTCTCTTAACTTAACTTCTGCAGAAACACGTTTTATAAGTACCTGCATATCAGATATCATTCCGGCACATGCAGCGCCAACATTATCACTTATCAAAAAGACCTTTTTCGAACTTCTGCTTAGTATAAAGTTTCCATAAGCAAATCTCTTATCTGCTCCTAATACTACACCGTCCTTAAATACTACTCCCAATGCTGTTGCGCCTGGTAGATACAATTTATTCACCTACGACTACCAATCCACTGATAACAGTTTAATTTAGATGTTTCTATAATCGCCCACTCCGTCTATAAGATATCCATTACTATAGAACCATCAAACTCTTCTTTTAATTTATAACTCCTTTTTATAAAGAGAGAAGAAACATAGAGATTTGTTTCTAGGTGTGATGTCACTTTTGAAATTCTAATTTTTGATGGAAAAGGGGATAAGAAAAGATATGGTACTACCATATCACTTAAATGCGTGTCTACATCTGGCATTAAACTAAGCTCGTTTAGGAAGGCTGTCGCAGCTTCTAAGCCTACTCTTTCAGCTGATTTGCCTTTTTCTCCTACCGAATCAGCGCCTATAAAGACTCCTTTAGGGCCTATTGTATAAACCAAAACAGATGTGCCAGGAGATAATGAACTTTCTGTTAATATTTCAATCGTCTTAGGCATGTTTATTCTTGACCTTTCTAAGATGTTTAAAATAGTTGAAGCCTGTCTCTCAGCAACACTTTTGGGAAGATTTGAACATACGCTTAAAATCTTTACCTCCTTGTTACTCTTCTCAAATTTAAATTCACGTGGGAAGAATTTGTTTTTTACTTGAAAAACGACAACGCCACCACCTTTAGGATAGTAGCCCCTACGTTTAACTTCAACGTTTAATTCAATTCCTAAGACGTCTAAGCAGGGCGCAAAAACTTTTCTTATATAGTCTATAGTTGGACTCCATTTAACGTCTGTGCCTCCAATAACTTCTAATGGAAACGAGAGCTTAGTTGTCACAAGAGCAGGTATCAACGTCTGTAAAACTAATGGGATACTACCTGCTGTACCAATATCCACTTTAGAGATATTAGGAGAAATAGTCTTTGGTTCGAATCGAATCAAATCTGAACCGATTCTTAATCCTTCAACTTTAGCATTAGAGATTATTGATGCCACCTTTATTCCTGTATAATGCTGTGGTTGAAGACCGGGATTGGGCCTCTTTTTGCGAATATTATAAATTAATATAGGAGTACAAGTAGCGATTGACAAAGCAATTGATGTCCTTATTATCTGTCCTCCACCTTCTCCTACTGAACCGTCAATTTCTACTAGAGGCAATTTTTCTCGCCTAATACTTATATAATTAAGCGTTTTAAATAAAAAAACTTTAATCAACCAAGTTGGAGATGTTATGATAATGAAGTATAAAAACGCCCTTTTTGTTGGAAGATTTCAACCATTTCATAAAGGACACCTATTTGCTATTAAGTACGTCTTATCAAAAAGTGAGTTCTTATATATTGGCTTAGGGAGTTCGAATAAAAGCCATGAAGAAAGAAACCCTTTTACTGCAGCAGAAAGGATTCGAATGATAAAGGCAGCATTAGATTATTCGGAGATCGATCCTAAAACGTGGATGGTAGTACCAATACCTGATACGACTTCCCATTACTTGTGGACTAAAATGGTTAAAATGTTAATTCCTAAGTTTGAAGTTGTATTCTCAAATGACCCTTTAACATTAAGATTATTTAAAGAAGAAAATATTCCAACGGAAGAAGTGCCTTTAGAAATGAGGGAAAAACTAATGGCTACGGAAATAAGAAGGAGGATGTTAACCAAAGAAAGTTGGAAGGAACTTGTTCCGGAACCGGTCTACAACCTTATCAAAGAATTTAATGGCGAAGATAGAATGATAGAGATAAATAGGACTTGACAAGAGTAAGAATTTATAAATTTTATTAATATGTATGACAAGGGGTTGTCATATGCCATTTGAAAAAGATTCCCTAGTTTACTTAAACCTTACTTCGACAGTCAAAGAAACGAATGAACTCATTGAAACGACTTTAGAAGAAAAAGCTAAGGAGCACAATGCACATGACCCTACAAGGAAGTACACACCTAAATTAGTGGCTATTGGCGCAGGGTGGGTACTAGAAGGGTTGGATAATAAACTTAAAGAGCTATCTGTTGGAGAAAAGGTGACGGTAGAAATACCCCCTGAAAAGGCCTTTGGACTCTGGGATCCTTCAAAGGTAAAGATAATCCCTATAAGACGATTTGGAGAAAAAGCGAATCAAATAAGAAATGGCGACGAAGTCCAAATTGACAATAAAATAGGTTATGTCAAACTAGTAGGATCTGGGAGAGTGCATGTGGACTTCAACCATAAATATTCAGGTAAAACCATTGTATATGAAGTCGAAGTGATAGAGGAGGTAAAAGACGACTTAAAAAAAGCAAAAGCGCTCTTTACTAGGAGAATCCCAATAGAAGAAGGAAAGTTCAAACTAGAAATAAAAGATAATGTGTTAATCTACGATTTACCAGAAGAAATCTACTTTGAAGAAGGGCTACAAATTGTAAAAAGAGCGTTGGCGACAGACGTTTTCAAATTTATGCCTTCAATAACGAAAGTGATTTTCCAAGAAAGCTATCAAAAACCCGAATCAACGAAGGTAGAGAAGACAGAGACGCAATAAATACTTATATAATCAAATTTTTTTCATACAAGTGAACTTGATAAGTAGACAGTTAAGAATATTTTTTGTGTTTTTAATTATTGTATTATTAATCCCGCTGGTTGAGAACGTTAAAATTACTTGCCCAATTTGCAATGGAGAAGGAAAGATTAAAGGGAGCGATAAAGAGTTACAAGTGGAAGATTATAAGTTATTAAAGGCATTAAAAACATGCCAAGGAGATACTTGGCAAGGATGGTACATAATCCAAAACCCCTTCGATAAAGATATAACAATAACTGTACATATTCAACTAATAGATTTAAAGACTAATTCGACCCGTGCTTCAACTGATCTTTCACTTAAGCTAAACCCAAAGGAAAGAATCAACAACACCTTTTCACTATTAACATTTGGAGAGAACATAGAACCATTTTTAGAAGTAAAGCCGATTATGTCCAATGAAACACAAACATACATTCAATGCCCTGCTTGTAATGGGAGTGGGAAAGTAACAATACTTGAATATTTAAAACTCAAAAAGTAGTTCATCAAAACATTTTCATCGTGCATAGATTTTGCGGCCAGAATAGCGTCTCGTCACCTTAGACTATTAGTGACAGCGGGCTTAACAGATCGGCCGAAACCTTTCTGCTTACACCCCTGTCCTATCAACGGGATCTTATATCCCCGTCTTCGTCCAAAGAAGCCTCCTTACGGAGACCGACTTTGGAGAGGTGTCTTTTCTCGAGAGGGGCTTCGAGCTTAGATGCTTTCAGCTCTTATCCCCAACAGCTCAGCTGCCTGGCATGCCCTGTCGGACAACCAGTACACCGGAGGCTGCGTTGCCCCGTTCCTCTCGTACTAGGGACAACTTCCTCTCAGACACCTACCGCTTCCATCAGGTAGAGACCGACCTGTCTCACGACGGTCTAAACCCAGCTCACGTTCCCCTTTAATGGGCGAGCAGCCCCACCCTTGGCCCCTGCTGCAGGACCGGGATGGGAAGAGCCGACATCGAGGTACCAATCCGCGGGGTCGATAGGGACTCTCGCCCGCGACGAGCCTGTTACCCCTGGGGTAACTTTTCTGTCACATCCGGCCCCCAATGGTGGGGACACGAATGATCGCTAGGCCCGGCTTTCGCCTCTGGATTCTCCGCTTTTAAGAATCCAGTCAGGCCGGCTTTTGGCCTTGCCCTCTACAGCGGAGTTCTGACCCGCTTGAGCCGACCTTTGGGCCCCCTCGATACCTTTTCAAGGGGGTGCCGCCCCAGCCGAACTGCCCACCTGCCGGTGTCCTATGGTTTCCCATAGTTAGTGACGTAGTCAAGGTTGGCTGGTGTTACATTGACGCCTCCAGTGTTCCCAGAGGAACACCTTCGAAGGCTCCCAGCTACGCTCTGCAACTTTAACCACGACACAGCAACAGGCTGCAGTAAAGCTCCACAGGGACTTCTCTCCCCGATGGAAGATCGTGGACTGTTCGTCCACGTTACGTGGGTTCGCCGGGTAGTAGGCGGGGACAGTAGGGCCCTCGTTGATCCATTCATGCACGTCGGAACTTACCCGACAAGGCATTTGGCTACCTTAAGAGAGTCAGAGTTACTCCCGGCGTTTAGCGGCCCTTAGCCCAGTTGTACCCAGGTTTTAGGTACCGCCACTGGCCAGGATTCAGAGACTATACACACCCTCTCGGGCTTGCAGTCTCCTGTGTTTTTATTAAACAGTCGGGACCCCTTAGTCACTGCGACCTGCAACTCTGGTTTAAGCCAAAGTCACAGGCACCCCTTATACCGAAGGTACGGGGCTAATTTGCCGAGTTCCCTCGCCTACGGTATTCCCGATACGCCTTAGGCTTCTCACCCAGGGCACCTGTGTCGGTTCTCGGTACGGTCTTGGAAAACACTCCTATTCTTAGTTTTCATGGCATCCAAGAATTTCTGAAACTAACCTTTCGGTCAGCTATTCCTCACTTGGAAGGGTTCTCGTCATTACGACACTCCCCCAACCTCGTGGAGTTAAATGGGGCGACGACCCCACTTCAGATATCTTGAACGACGCTAAGAATAGTGTGCCAGCAAGCTAGGCTCACTAGCGCGTGCTTTCCAAGGCACTGGAATATTAACCAGTTTCCCTAATTCGTCCATGTAAGTTGTGCATGAACTTAGGACCGGCTTACTCCTGGCCGACGACGCGTTGCCAGGAAACCCTTGCCCTTTCGGCGGTCAGGATTCTCACCTGACTATGCTGCTACTACCACCGGGATCTGCACTAGAGATCGGTCCACTGAACCTTACGGCTCAGCTTCTACCCAACCTCTACGCCTCTCTACCGCTACGATCCTAAGATCGTAACTTAGAGTATCGGCAGTCGGCTTGAGCCCCGTCCATTTTCGAGGCCACCGAGCTCGGCAGGTGAGCTGTTACGCACTCTTTAAAGGATGGCTGCTTCTAAGCCTACCTCCCTGCTGTCTGAGCTCAATGACACTCTTTAGTTTGACACTTAGCCGACATTTGGGGGCCTTAACTCTAATCTGGGTTGTCCCCCTCTCGGTTGTGGGGCTTACCCCACACAAACCCGTTTCCTGGCTTCTTCTACGATAAAACCTTCGGAGTTTGAAAAGTGAGTGGACCCTTTCGGATCCTTGCTCACTCATCCTCACTCTACAGTCTTATCTGTATCCGCCAAGACTAGACTAGGATCTACTTCGAGAGGAACTAGCGATCACCGAGCTAGATAGGCTTTTGGCCCCTTGCCCCAAGTCAAGGGAGCGATTTGCACGTCAGAACCCTTTCGGACCTCCAGCGGGCTTTCGCCCGCCTTCATCCTGCTCAGGGCACGATCGCTCGGTTTCTAGTCTTACTGCCACGACTAAAGGCCCTTTAAGACCCTTTCCCTCGAGAACTTGCGTTCCCTGCGGAAACTCGGTTTCCCTTTGCTTTCAGGCTTCTAACCTTTAAGCTTGCCGTGACAGTAAACTCCCCGGCCCGTGTTTCTAGACGGAACATGCGACCTTGGATTGCTTCAGTAACTCAGTATCATTAGGTGAAAACTTGCGTTCCCATCTAATGGTACTGATAATACCTTACAATCCTTCCAAGCCGCACTCGTCTGTAACCTTTTGGTTTCAGGCACTTTTAACCCCCCTCCCGGGGTACTTTTCAGCTTTCCCTCGCGGTACTAGTGCGCTATCGGTCTTGGAAGGTATTTAGCCTTGGAGACCACTTTCCTCCATATTCCTTAGCCAATGTCAAGGCCAAGTACTCTGGCTGATAGCGATAACCTTTCCTATTTTCACCTACGGGAATATCACCCTCTATGTTAGGCCGTTCCAGGCCATTTCGGTTAATAGGATTAGGATATCATGTGCTATCAGCAGCCACTACATCCTCCACTGGTTTCCCAGTGCAGTTCAGTTTGGGCTGTTCCCTTTTCGTTCGCCACTACTAAGGGAATCTCAATTGATTTCTTTTCCTCGCTTTACTAGGATGTTTCCGTTCAAGCAGTTCGCGATCCGTTAGGATCATCACCAAAGTCTTGCGACCTTGATGATAGGAAATCCCATTTGGGAATGTCGGAATCAACGGCTGCATGCGCCTACTCCGACCTTATCGCAGCTTGCCACGCCCTTCTTCGCCCTCCAAGCCGAGCCATTCACCAAAAGGCGTCGTTGTATCGGAGATACTATTCTGGCTGTCGCACCTATGCACGACATTCATTGAGGGTTTTCCCCTCTATGTCCTTCATCCACGATTTTTAGTCGTGAATTGCATCATTAGAGGTGGTTATGTTACTCGCCAACCGACTAACATTTCAAGGAGGTGATCCGGCCGCACGTTCCCGTACGGCCACCTTGTTACGACTTCTCCCCCCTTGTCAGGTTTTGGTTCGATAATCCCAATGAAGAATTACCTCACCAAAGCCTAACTCGGGTGAAGCGACGGGCGGTGTGTGCAAGGAGCAGGGACGTATTCACCGCATGGTGATGACACGCGGTTACTAGGGATTCCATATTCATGAGGGAGGGTTGCAACCCTCAATCACAACTGGGGTAGGGTTTAGGGTTTGCCTTCTCCTTTCGGAGTTGGATGCCCTCTGTCCCTACCATTGCAGCCCGCGTGTGGCCCAGGGGTTTCGGGGCATACTGACCTGCCGTAGCCCTCTCCTTCCTCCGCCTTAAACGGCGGCAGTCCCTCTAACTACCTTCCTCTCCCTTGCGGGAAAGGACAGCAACTAGAGGCAAGGGTCTCGCTCGTTGCCTGACTTAACAGGACACCTCACGGCACGAGCTGGCGACGGCCATGCACCTCCTCTCAGCTCGTCAGGTAAGGTCTTCAGCTTGACCTTCATTCTGCTGTCTCCCCTGGTAAGGTTCCCGGCGTTGACTCCAATTGAACCGCAGGCTTCACCCCTTGTGGTGCTCCCCCGCCAATTCCTTTAAGTTTCAGACTTGCGTCCGTACTCCCCAGGCGGCGAGCTTAACGGCTTCCCTGCGGCAGCAGAGTGGCCCATAGGCCATTCTGTCACCTAGCTCGCATCGTTTACGGCTGGGACTACCCGGGTATCTAATCCGGTTCGCTCCCCCAGCTTTCATCCCTCACCGTCGGACACGTTCTGGTGGACAGCCTTCGCCGCTGGTGGTCTTCCGAGGATCAGAGGATTTTACCCCTACCCCCGGAGTACCGTCCACCTCTCCCGTCCCCTAGTCCTGTGGTATCTTCCGCAGCCTAACGGTTGGGCCGTTAGATTTAACGGAAGACGGACAGGACCGGCTACGGATGCTTTAGGCCAAATAACCGTCCCGACCACTCGGGGAGCTGGTATTACCGCGGCGGCTGACACCAGACTTGCCCTCCCCTTATTCCCTAAGCTGTTTAGACTTAGGAAAAGCAACCCTTAGCGGGTTGCACTCGGAATAGCCTCATCAGGCTTTCGCCCATTGTGAAGGTTTCGCGCCTGCTGCGCCCCATAGGGCCTGGACCCTTGTCTCAGTGTCCATCTCCGGGCTCCTTCTCTCAAAGCCCGTACCGGTCAAAGGTTTGGTGGGCCGTTACCCCACCAACAGCCTGATCGGCCGTAGCCCCATCCTCAAGCAAAGGTATGAAACATGCTCATACCTTCCTTTTAACCCAAACTCATTCCAGAGGTTTGGGCCTATTGTGGATTAGTCCCAGTTTCCCGGGGTTATCCACGACTTGAGGGCAGGTTGGCCACGTGTTACTGAGCCGTTCGCTATGCTCCTAGCAGTCTAGGAACATACAACTCGCATGGCTTAGTCCCATTCCGATAGCAGTCGGGTCCGGTAGGATCAACCGGAGTCGGATGCAAGTTAGTCGGTTGGCGAGTAACATAACCTACGTTGGATTCGAATTTTTAGTTCGAATCTCCATCTTTGTTCACGCAACTGGAGACCAGTTATTCATCGCTAAAGGGGACTATGTCCCTAAGCTCTAACAAAGTGCCGCCTAGTGCGCGAACATTAAACTGCTAAAGTGCCATATAAAAATTTTGCTATACCATGATGAAGTTAGGCACATACACAAAATGGTTATAATTTTATAAATTAAGTTATTTTAAATTCTAGCTGCGGGGGTCCCCGAGCTAGGTCAAAGGGGACAGACTCAAGATCTGTTCGCGAAGGCGTTCGTGGGTTCGAATCCCACCCCCCGCATTGTGATAGATTCTTTAAGGAATAGATTAGGTAGTTACTGTGTAGAACTGTTGACTTTATCAACAGGCATTAAATAACGAATATGCACTTTAGTAAAATCAAAGAGGTTGTAAACTTACTTTACACCTAATTTACATTCTTTTTGCTAATTCTACGGAGCCACATTGATTCTAACTTGGTCTTAAGAAGAAGAAAATTAATGTGACAGCCATTAAAGCTACAAAAATTAGCATATAAATCAACTGTGATCTTTTCATCCTTCTTTCCGCATCTAACGATTTCTGTTTGCAAGTTGTTGAGCAATAAACTTTCCCAACAGGGATAGCAACACCACAGACTTTACAATGTTCATGAGGAGGAATAGATCTAACTTTTTCAGTCAACTACTTCACCACAAAAATTTCAGTCCCAACTGGAACGCCTTTAACAGCTTCTCGAATACTCTGAGGACTACAGAGGATAACTCTTGTTTTTATTTTAGAACGCTCAATTATCATTATTGAGAGTGGGTCCATAAGCTCATAAGAACCAGCTCTAATTGGAGATCTACGTATAAGACGAAGAAGAGTTTGAGTGTCTATTGAGTCAAACTTCCTTGCATTTTTACTGGTCTTTGGGTCCTCTGAGTAAACACCATCCACGTTTGTGGCATTTAGGAATAGGTCTGCTTTTGATATTTCTGCGACCAACGCAGCAGTCGCATTCGTTGAATGCCCAGGATAAAGCCCGCCTAAAACAACAGCTTTACCTGAAGCAAGAGCAAGAGAAATTTCATCCGTTGATGTGGGTACAACAGGGTAGGCGTTATTGCCTAGCCCCGCGATAATCACTCTTGCATTTAGTCTAGAGGCACCTATGCCCATCTCATCTAAGATTGCTTCACCAGAATTAAGGGCGCGCACAGCATTTATGTAAATTCGGGCTATTTCCCCACCCCCAGCAACAATAATTGGTTGTATCCCATCTCGCATCAAGGATGAGAAGGTTTCACATAATTCCTTAATTAGGTCGATGTTTAATGGCGCCTTAAAAACCGAACC